>Ga0209344_10002410_pt1 | contig 20864 bp, 14 predicted proteins | sample Cruoilmetagenom6_FD_187293 | JGI IMG/M metagenome (GOLD analysis project Ga0209344, IMG submission 187293) | Oil polluted marine microbial communities from Coal Oil Point, Santa Barbara, California, USA - Santa Barbara Oil Seep Sample 6 (SPAdes)... | ecosystem: Environmental > Aquatic > Marine... | reverse complement strand
CGCTGATTCGCCTGAGGCCTTGCATGCCCTGGACTCAAGGGATTCGTCCCTTGCCTGCCGGGTGGAGCAATCGGTGCATGAATATATGCAAACCATGGGTGACCATTGTGCACAGGGGGACTTGTACACCCTCATGATATCGCAGGTGGAACAGATCATGTTCAAGGTTGTGTTGGATCATGTCGAGGGGAATCTGTCTCAGGCTGCATCCATTTTAGGCATTAACCGCGCCACATTGCGCAAAAAAATCAAACAGTATAGGGTGCGTGATGGGTCCTGATTGTCACGAGCCTCACCTGGATCTACCGTGGTCGGGAATGGTCGCCGCCCACGAAACACACGGTTTTGCGCGCCCGAGGCGGGCGTTACTGAGCGTTGCAGATAAAAGCGGTCTCATCTCCCTTGCTAAAACTCTGCAAACGTATGATATCGAGATAATATCTACTGGAAGTACCGCTTGTTATCTGCGTGACGCGAATCTTCCCGTAGTTGAGGTGAGCAGCGTAACAGGTATGGATGAAATGCTGGGCGGGCGGGTTAAAACACTTCACCCTGCGATACATGGTGGCTTGTTGGCGCGCGAGGGCGAAGATGATGAGGAAATTCGCGCCCATGCTATCGTGCCAATCGATCTTGTAGTGGTCAGTCTGTATGATTTCCAAAAAGGTATTGCCAATGGCGTGTCTATCAAAGAAGCCATTGAGCTGATCGATATCGGCGGTGTCGCATTGCTCCGTGCAGGGGCCAAGAACTTTGCCCGGGTCTGCGTGATCAGCGATCCAGGCGATTATCGCCACCTTGTTACCGAACTGGAGACGCATGATGGCGCGATTAGCCCTCAGGCTCGTAGCTTTCTTGCAGTTAAGGCATTTGAGCACACCAGCGCCTATGATCATAGAATTGCAGCGCATCTGGCCAGTCGACTTGGAACGCGTTCGGGAGAAGATGCGTTCCCTGAAGTGATTGACGGTGGATTTTATCGGGTACAGAGTTTGCGCTATGGTGAGAATCCACATCAAAAAGCCGCGCTTTATCTGGACCGTCCGCTTGATGGTGATGCTTTGGTTGAAGTCATGGGGCATCAATATCAGGGAAAGCCACTATCCTACAACAATCTGCTGGATAGTGATGCTGCATGGTGCTGTGCGCGGGGATTAAAAAACGGTGCGCTTTGCGTCATCGTTAAGCATTCCAGCCCGTGCGGAGTCGCGCTGGGTGACGATGCGCTCGGAGCTTATGAAGCCGCCTTTGAGACCGATCCGGTCTCGGCATTCGGAGGTGTGATTGCCTTTAATGCAGCAGTGGATGAATCATGCGCTCGAACCATTCTTGATAAGCAGTTCGCGGAAGTGGTGATCGCGGAGGAATTTTCTGCCGCGGCACTGGAGATTTTCGCTGCACGACCAAATCTGAGAATCGTCAGGCGGCGTGCCAGTGAATCATCTGCCAGGCATTGGCGCAGCCTTGAGGGCGGCGCTCTGTTAATTCAGCAGACAGATATTTCCGAATGGACGCCGGATGCTGTACGCGTGGTATCCAAATGCACGGTGGATGAAGCCCAATGGAGTGACATGCATCTGGCGTGGCATGTGGTTCAGTTCGTACGCTCGAATGCGATTGTGCTGGTCGCCAACGGACGGGTCATAGGCATCGGCGCGGGTCAGCCCAGCCGGGTTGATAGTACCCGGCTTGCGGTCGAGAAAGCCCGATCTCGCGGGTTTGCGCTTCAAGGGGCGGTGCTGGCTTCCGATGCCTTCTTGCCTTTTGCGGATAACGTTGAACTGGCAGCGCAAGCAGGTATTTCCGCCATTATTCAGCCATCTGGATCAATAAGAGATACAGAAGTGATCGAAGCCTGCGATCAACATGGAATGGCGCTGGTTTTTACCACGAAGCGGCATTTTCGCCACTAATTATTGATCCAGCGGCGTCAAGACAAACAGACTGATCCTGGAACGTATCGGAACGGACATTCAAACAGGCAGCCCGTTTGAGCGCCGCTCCAGCTTTCTTGCAGCCGGAGAAAAATGATGAAGGTATTGTTGGTGGGTGGCGGCGGTCGAGAGCATGCTTTGGCCTGGAGGCTGGCGCAGTCAGACAGCGTGGAACATGTTTTCGTGGCTCCAGGCAATGCTGGTACCGCAGCCGAGCCCGGAATGAGCAATCTGCCAATAGGCGTGGATCAGATCGATACATTGTCGCGCTGGGCACGTGATACCAATATCACCTTGACGGTGGTGGGTCCGGAACAACCACTGGCACTCGGCATTGTTGATCGTTTTCTGGCCGATGGTCTTCCCTGTCTCGGTCCGCCGCGCCAGTCCGCGCGTCTTGAGAGTTCAAAGGCTTTTTCCAAGCAATTTATGCTGCAACATGATATTCCGACTGCGCGCTTTGGCGTATTTGATCAATATGATGCCGCCATGGATTATATCAACGGATGTGACTGGCCGCTGGTGATCAAGGCCAGTGGCCTGGCTGCGGGCAAAGGTGTTGTGATCGTTGATCATATCGCTGAGGCTCGTAAGGTTATTCAGGGCATGCTGTCGGGTATGAGCTTCGGTGAATCAGGACGAACGATTGTCATCGAGGAATTTCTAAGTGGGCATGAATTAAGTTATATGATCATGACCGATGGTCAACGCATTGTTCCTCTGCCGGCTTCCCGGGATTACAAGGCTTTGCTCGACCATAACCAGGGACCCAATACTGGGGGCATGGGCGCGTATTGTCCCAGCGAACTTCTAACCCGCGACCTTGAACAGTTTATTCTGGATCAAATCGTCGAACCCACACTGGGTGCAATGGCTGCCAATGGCATGCCATATCAGGGTTTTCTCTATGTGGGTTTGATGTTGGATGCAGATGCAAGGCCGAGAGTTCTTGAATACAATTGCCGCCTGGGCGATCCTGAAACGCAGGTGATGATGATGAGGCTGCAAAGTGACTGGGCGCAATGGTGTCAGGCATGCTGCACAGGCTCCTTGCCCGATATGCCTTTGAAGTGGGATGATCGGCCTTCTGTGGGCGTGGTGCTTGGAGCCGCGGGTTATCCGGGCGCTCCGCGCCTGGGGGACAGGATTTCCGGAATCAACGACGTGTCTGCCGAGGATGTGAAAATCTTTCATTCCGGAACCCGAAAACTGGCCACTGGAGAGGATGTAACCGCTTCAGGACGCGTGATGACAGTTTGCGCGCTGGGCGCCGATCGTAATACCGCTCGCGAAAAGGCTTATGCTGCCTGTGGCTGTATTCATTTTGACGGGCTACAATTCAGATCGGATATTGGTATAACTCAAAGCGGATAAAAACTTGTTAGGGAACCTCTGAACAAGCTTGGTCAGAGGTTCCTTGGGTTCTGGTCCGATGCTGTTGCGAAACTACAAGCCTAATAAATTGCTGCAGTGGACAGGCAAAGCGTTAAACACCATGGTGGAACGATGATAAGAACAATACAGATGGTTTTATTGATGACCGCCGTGTTATACACTGGAGTCGCGTTTGACAAGGAGCAAAAACACCGGGTTGTTGCTGGTTGGGTGGAAGCTACCCGACTGTTTCCGTGGAACCTTGAATGGAATGCCAAGCTTGATACCGGAGCGGACACATCTTCCATTCATGCCCGCGAGATTGAAGCTTATACTCGTGAGGGTAAAGATTGGGTGCGTTTCAAAATAGGACAAGAAGATTCTCTTATAGAGGTGGAGCGTCCTGTCACACGGATGGTCAGTATCAAGCGTCACCATCATCCTCCAGAAGAACGTTATACCATTGAGCTGGAATTCTGTCTCGGAGGTTCAGTTTACCAGGCTGAATTCACCCTGGCTGATCGCTCGAAATTTGATTATAAGCTACTGTTAGGTAGACGCTTCCTCAAACATGGATTTCTAATCGATCCGGGTCATAAACATCTTATCATGCTTCAATGCTCATCTGGAGCCATCGGGGAAAAGCGCGAACAGAATGATTAAGACTGATTCATGAAGAACCTTCAGGTTTATGTATTGGCGGGGCTTTTGACGCTTGCCGGAATCGCGATCATCGCCATCAAAGTGATTGCCCTGGATTTCCCTATGAGTCCGGCTGAAGAAAGGCGCTTATGGATCGTTGAAACCAGAATCGGATTTCAAAGCGCAGGTATCCCGATCAAGATCAGTCTTGATATTCCCCGCCATCCTCCCAATTATGTGATTTTTGATGAAGATTTCATTGCGCCGGGCTATGGGTTTTCCATCGACAAGAGTCGCGGGTATCGCAAAGCGCAATGGGCAAAACGCACACCATTTGGGGAACAGATCCTTTATTATCGCGTGGTTGTTCAAAAGGATAAAAGTGTTTCCAGAACCCGCAAGGGGGAAGCCGATCCGGTTCCTGCGCAAACCATCTACGTAGAGCCTTTTGCCTCAGCCATAAAAGATCTGCTCACCTCTGTCGAGGAAAAATCAGCAGATACGCTGAGTTTTACCAAGGAACTGATCAACCAGCTAACCGATTCGTCCCCCGAGCCACATATCAGCCTCATCCTGTCCAAGGCTGACAACAATCCGGTTGGCATGGTGCATCTTCTTGTTGAATTGCTCGCAGGGGAGGGGATTTCAGCACAGATGGTTCAGGGACTCATTCTCAAAGACGGGATGATTGATGCTGGTCTAACGCCATGGCTCGAAGTCTATGCTGGCGATCAATGGTCAGGCGTCAACCCGAAGACTGGCGCGGCAGGATATCCTGATGATTTTCTGCTCTGGCACAGCGGTAGCCACGAGCCGTGGCATGGTGAGGGCATGGAATCCACGCTGGAGGTGAGTTTCTCCGCACGCAAGAATATCATCGGGGGGCTGGATCTGATGGAAAAACGCGCTCAAATAAGAGCATCTATCTTTTACGATTTTTCTCTGCTGAGCTTGCCGTTGCAGACCCAGAATATATACAGGCTGTTGTTCGTGGTGCCATTCGGCGCTCTGATCGTGGTACTGGTGCGCAATATTATCGGTATCAAGACCTTTGGGACATTCATGCCGGTGCTTATTGCACTGGCATTCCGTGAAACCCGCCTGTTTTGGGGAATTATTCTTTTCGTCATTACAGTGGGTATCGGATTGTCACTGCGTTTTTATCTCGAACGTCTCAAATTGCTTCTGGTGCCACGTCTCGCCAGTGTACTGGTTATCGTGATTCTGATCATGGCGTTTCTCAGTGTCGCCGGGCATCATTTCGGGATTGAGCGCGGATTGTCCGTTGCGCTTTTCCCGATGGTGATACTGGCGATGACCATTGAGCGCATGTCTGTGGTATGGGAAGAAAATGGTTCCATTGAAGCCTTGCAGCAAGGGATCGGCAGTATCCTGGTAGCTTCGTTGGCGTACGCAGTGATGAACCAGGCCTGGCTTCAGTACTGGACCTTTGTTTTCCCTGAGATTTTGTTGATTCTGCTGGCAATTCTACTACTGCTCGGTCGCTACACCGGTTATCGATTGAGCGAATATTATCGTTTTCGCAGTTTTACGCGCGAGATGGACCGCAAGGAATGATTAGGGAACCCTGATCCATGCATGAACTCGGTTCCTGGGTCCTTACTGGCACGGATTCTTCGTTGACAATCTTCACAATAGCCTGGCTGTTATGGTCGATAAGCGCCTCGAATCTTAACATAAGAAACCAGCATTACCTTCGTCCAGAATTAATCTAAAGGTTCCTTAAATTGTGATGAATTTCCGCAAACCGCACCAGCTGGGCATACTCGGGATGAATCAACGCAATGGTGATTACGTGATGGCTTATAATCCGCGTCATCTCTATCCTCTGGTCGATGATAAAATGCGTACCAAAGAGTTGGCGCTGCAGGCGGGTATCGCGGTACCGGAACTATACGCACTGATTCGCATGGAACACGACAACCAGAAACTGGGGAATTATCTGTCCACGCTGGATTCTTTTGTTATCAAGCCGGCTCATGGCAGTGGTGGAAAAGGAATCGTGGTGATCGACAGCCGATATAAAGATGCCTTTCGCAAGGCCAGTGGAGATGTTGCCACATTAGATGAACTCAAACACCATGTTTCCAATATCCTCAGCGGGATGCACAGTCTGGGTGGTCTGCCGGACCAGGCTCTGATCGAATACCGAGTTCAGTTTGACCCGGTGTTCGCCAATATCAGTTATCGCGGCGTACCTGATGTGCGCATGATCATGTTTCGCGGAGTACCGATCATGGCAATGTTGCGTTTGCCAACGCGCCGGTCCGATGGCAAGGCGAATCTGCATCAGGGCGCAGTAGGCGTCGGCATTCATCTCAACAGCGGGGTCACTTATCGCGGCGTTCAATCCAATAATGTGATTCTGGAACACCCGGACAGTGGATACAGGCTGAGTGGTTTAACCATTCCACACTGGGAAAATATGCTGTTTCTGGCTGCCCATGCCTACGAACTGGCGCCTTTGGGTTATATGGGGGTTGATATCGTACTGGATGAGCACAAAGGGCCTTTGATCCTTGAACTCAATGCCCGCCCGGGTCTCAGTATTCAGGTCGCCAATGGTGCAGGCTTAAAGCCAAGATTGAAATGGATCGAGCGGCTTGGTTCGATTCCGTCGTCGGCGCAATTGAGGGTTCAAATGGCTATGGAAATGTTGGACGCCATCACTGATCCTTCTTGAAATATCGTTAGTTTTCGGCTCGATTCATTATGGAAACCATGATATAAAAGCTTTAGAAAGCTTTAAGAAATCTCTGAACAAGTCTGGGCGAAGCTCAGATGTGGTTCGTTATGTTCAGATTCGAGACGACAATCGCGCGGGTTAGCAGGGCTATTGCGGAGATTATCAACAAAGAAGCTGAACCAGTAGGGCCGCAAGAACCGAGTTCATGACTTAATCAGAGCTTCCCTGATACGGACAAATGACATGGCGGGGTTGCTCGATTTAACCGCCAGCAGCTTACCTGCTTGATGGCGTTCACTCATATGGTTGCGCACTCGTCATGCGCCCTGTCCGGTATGAGAAGATTTGGTAAAAACAGGTGCAGGTTTATGAAATGAGTTACGATCCAACGGTGTTAAAAAAACGGTGTTCTGACCTTAATCAAGGTTTCGGAATGGCGATCGACTGGATCAGAGAAGTGCGGGAAACGGCGCCGGGACTGAATCGTGTCGCTAATAGCATGGTGCACTATTCGCGCCTCGAGCGCAATAAAGCCACTCGGCTTGCAAAGGCCCTGGATCAGCCTGTATCTATCGGGTTTTTCGGGATGTCACAGGGTGGAAAATCCTACTTGATTTCATCACTTGCTGCCGGGGGAAACGGGCAGCTCGAGTTTGATCTGGGCGCCGAGCGGCTGAATTTTATTCAGCATATCAATCCGGTCGGAGGTGGTAAGGAAGCGACCGGTCTGGTTACCCGATTTACGCGCCAACCCTATCATGCGCCAGACAAATTTCCCATCCATTTGAGTCTTTTCTCCGAAGCCGATGTGATCAAGGTTCTGGGCAACTCGTTTTTTAACGATTTTGATCATCAGCGGGTAAAGTATGATACCGATCCGACACATATCCGCGCCGTGCTGCTTGAACTTGAGCGTCAGGCTTTGCCTGATCCGCAACCCGGCATCAGCGCCGATGACGTAGTGGATATTCAGGCATATTTTGAGGATCATTTCAGCAATGCCATGAAACCGCTTGCCGGTGATTACTGGCCGACGGCGGTGGAATTAGCCCCTGTGTTGTCTCCTGCGAACCGGGCAAAGCTCTTTTCAGTACTGTGGGGCCAGATCATGCCTTTGACGGATGTTTATACCATGCTGCGCAGCGCCCTCGAACAAGCGAATTTCGCTGATGTTATCTATGCGCCAATTCATATCCTGGTGGAACGGGATGCGCGCGGAAACTGGGTGCAGGGGCAAAATATCATGAATGTGGATATTCTGGAAAAACTAGGGGATGCGCGGGACGATGTGATTGAAGTACTGCCATCCAAAGATGGAACAGCCATGGATCCCATTTGTCTGCCGCGCGCCACGCTGGCCGCGTTGACCGCGGAAATACGCTTTCAACTGGCTGAGGCGCCACAGGCGGAGATGCTGGAACATACGGATCTGCTCGATTTTCCGGGTTATCGGGGACGTTTGTCGATCACCAGTCTGAATGATGTACGGACTCAAATGCGCAATGAACAGGTGGATCCGGTAGCGCAACTGGTGCTGCGGGGAAAAGTAGCCTATCTTTTCGAGCGCTATACCACCCAGCAAGTCATGAATGTATTGGTCATGTGTACACCTTCGCACAAGCAGATGGATGTCAATACGCTCGGTCCGGCCCTTGATGAGTGGGTCAGTGCCACGCAGGGGGGGAATCCACAAATGCGGCAGGAAAAGGAAACGGGGCTTTTTTGGGCAGTCACCATGTTCGATTTCAAGCTCGCGCCCGTTCCGGATCAGACCGAGGACATGATGCGTATCGGCTGGCAGGATATGTTGAAAATGACAGTGATGGAGCGTTTTGGACAATATTCCTGGATTCATGAATGGCGAGCGGGGCAAGCGTTTAACAACATTTTCCTGGTGCGTAAACCATGCATGGCGGCAGGGATCATCGAAACCAGAAACGGACGGGAGCTTGATCTACTGCCCGATCAGAGCGCCCGGCTGGCGCAGTTGCAGCGCAGTTTTCTCGACAGTGAGATGGCGCGCAAATATATCTTGGATGCGCCAAAATCGTGGGATGAGATGATCGGCATGAACAATGGTGGGATTCGTTATCTAATCGAACGTTTGAAAAATGCGGCGCGTGTCGAATACAAGCTCAAACGCATCGAGGAACAGATTGATGAGATGACGGAAAGAACCCTGTCAAGACTGGGTTACTTTTACCATCGGGAAGGCGCTGGCGCGTTGGCTGAGAAGAATAAAATGGTGAAACAAATTATTGCCGCGCTTGCGCCAAGAGCGGGACGATTCGCAGAATTGATGCATGCTTTGCAGTTGAATGATGAGCGTTTACTGCCAGTATATCTGCGTTCTAAACCAAACGGTGAACCGAATGAAGACGCTGAAACTGAACCGGAAAAAACTTCCAACATGGATTGGGACGCCATGGATGCACTGGTCAGCCTGGATCTGGGGATGAATGACGCACCACCTGAACACCCGGCATCTGAGGTGAAATCTGATCACGCTACATCGTTCGCTCATGATGCCATGGCGGACTGGATTCAAAAAATGCGCAGCCTGTCGGAAAATGAGAGCACTCCGATATTCCTCGGTCTTCCGGTCAGAATACTCGACCAAATCGTTGATGAATTGGTTACTGCGGCTGATCGCGTGCAACTCGAACCAAGGCTGGCGCAAAGTCTTGCTGAAGGTGAAAAAAGGGTTTCCGTCATGCGCCAGACTTTGGCGCAGCGCCAGGTTCTGGTGGCACAACGCCACATCAATAATTTCCTTGCTTATCTGGATTTGGCGAATAAACCTCTGGAAGCGCGTCCTTTCTCGATGGAAAAATCCGGACGCCGTGCGTTTGAGCCGCCACCACCTATCTCGGGGCGCAATCTGCCTCAACTTTCGAAACAGCCTTTCAACTTTTCCGGGCGTTATATCATGGACTGGTTTGGCGCTTTTGAGAAGTTGGCACAGGATAACGCTGGTTACACGGCGGGTCGGGAAATCTCGCCGCAGCAAAATGCAAGATTGGGAGAAATTCTAGAGCTGATTGATTCCAGATCGGATGCTCCGCCTTCATTGGAGAAAACCGATGACTGAATGCGTGGTACAGCCTAAGGGTCCTGGAGAAGCGAATTTGTCTATCCGCGGAGCCGAGGTGGAACAATCCATTCGGGCGGCTTTTCAGCGTTCGGCGGATTATAAGTATCTTGGTAATCCGGATCATGGGGATGAAATGTGGCAGACCGCTGAGAGTTGGCATGAGCTGCGGGGTAAAAGCGCAAATCAGCCAGAGTGGTGTGGCAGGCTAGATTCCCGCATGATTGATGCCCTGATTGCAGCGTCTCCAGGTGCAGTACAGATGACTTTTACTGATATCCATGGCGTCAGGAAAACAGCGCTGCTCAGGATTGAAGGTCGTTTGCTCGGATCCGTCGCTAGAAAAATATCCGGGCCTATGGCTAAAATAAAACCGGTAGCCAAGCTTGTTGGTGAGACCGACCCAATCACAGATTTACCGAGTTCTGCCGATTCGAATGACGGCCTGGATCCACTAAAACCTCAGGATGCGATGGATGTGCAAGCTGGCGCAGAAAATCCTGAAGCGAAACGAGTGGTTAAAAGTCGCCGTTGGTTGTACCTTCTGGTATTCCTGCTGTTGTTAGTCGGCGCGTTGATAGGGTTCGCGCAGTACTTCGGATGGTTTCGTGACCATACAAAGGGGACTGTTGCGAAAGACGAGGTTCCGGCTGTTGAGGAAGTTGTGACGTTCGACGATAAAAAAATTGACGGCGGCTCCGATGATGGAACCGGATCGAAAACGCCTCCCGAACAGAGCTCGACGAACCAGCGGACAGAGTTGCGAGGCCGTTCCCGGGCGCAAGCCTATCTGTCGGGCACGGATGCGCTCGATCCTGAGGCCATGTTTGCCCAAGGGCACGTGTGGGAACAGGAAAATGATTGTGATGCCGCCATGATCGTTTATCATGAGGCTGCTCAGCGCGATGCCGCCATGGCGGCTGAATATGCGCGGCGCTATGATCCGGATACCTATACGCAAGGCGGATGCATTGCTGCTCCGCATGGCGAGACTGCCGCCTACTGGTATGAAAAGGCTGCCGAGGAAGGCGATGTCACATCGCAGCGGCAACTGGGTAAAATACTCATTCAGAGCTATCCATCGGGCATTTTACATGAACAGGGTTTGCAATGGTTGCGCCAGGCGGCGCAGGCGGGCGATACCGAGGCACAGGCCATATTACAAGCGCGGTGAAACCAGGGAACCTCTGATTAAGTCATGAACCCGGTGCCTGCGGTGAGCGACGTCGAACCCGCTGCGACCCTTATGTCCAGCTTCTTTGCTGACAATCTCCGCAATAGCCCTAATATGGAGCACAGTTATGCGTGATAATTTATTGATGCGGACAATCACATTGTTTTTTTTGCTCCTGTCCGTCATGGCTACTGCTCAAGAGTCTCCTGTTGCACCATGCCCGAACCCGGAAAAAAATCCCCGAAAACCTTGTCTGATGCCTGGCAAGGTTTCTCTTTATCGGCGGGTTTTGACCCATCCGGGCGTTACTTTGGCGCCCGAACCCTCTGCAGATAAAATGAATACCGGCGTCATGGTGCCGGCGTTTTCCCGTCTGTATGTTTACGCCGAGAAGTCGGTTAAAGGGACGCCCTGGCTTGAAGTTGGCAGTGATGATCGTGGAACCCTGCGCGGATGGGTGCCGCGCAAACAAACCCTGCCGTGGAAACAACAGTTGACCCTGGCTTTTACTAATCCAGCCGGTCGTGAGCGCACCCTTTTTTTTGAAGATCGGAAACCCCTGGCAGAACTGCTCAGCGATCCGGCTGGCCCCCAAAAGGTCGAGAAGTTGCATCGTCGTTTGGAACAAGGGAAATCGGCTGAAGGCGTCGTTTCCATCGAGCCGAAAGATTTTATCGATATTCAGCAGGAATTCTATCTCCTGCCCATTCTCGATTATGATGCACTCTATACGCATCAGGGGCGAAGCGCCCTTTTATTGAACGTTGCTTCGGTGACCAGGAATGAACCATCAAAAGAGCAAAACAACGCCGCTGATGCGGCGTTGTTGCGCAGTTTTCGCGCCTCGATTGTATTTGTAATCGACTCGACCATCTCCATGGGTCCTTATATCGAACGAACCAAAGAATCTGTGAGGCATATCTACCGCAATATCGAGGAAGCGGGCTTACAGGATATGGTTAAATTTGGTTTGATCGCCTATCGATCCAATGTCGGGGCGGTTCCGGAACTGGAATATCTGGCCCGGACCTTCGTTGATCCTGCCGAGATGAAAAACGAGAAAGATTTTCTGGACAAGGTTGCAAAATTGGCACCTGCGCCGGTTTCCAGCGCGGAATTTGATGAAGATGCTTATGCCGGTATCATGCATACACTTGGAGCTATCGACTGGAAGCAGTTTGGCGCACGCTATATCGTATTGATTACTGATGCTGGAGCCCTGGAAAGCAATGATGGGCTTTCCGCCACGCGTCTTGGGGCCAGGGAAGTCAATATGGAAGCCATGCACCGCGGCATCGCCATCTATACCATGCATCTGAAAACCAGCGCCGGGAAAAAAAATCACGCCAGCGCCCAGCAGCAGTATGAAGTTCTATCCCAACATCCCCTGTTGTATCATCCCCTGTACTACCCCATCGACGGGGGCTCGGTGGATCAGTTCGGGCAAGTGGTGGAAGCTTTGTCCGAGGCTATTATCACTCAAATGAAAGCTGCCGCAGCAGGGGAGAAAGTAGCCGGCAGTGCCATTAGCGCAGCCCAGGAGTACAGCAGTTCCCCGATCAGGCGGATCCAACAGGAAACCATGCTGCTTGGTCATGCCATGCAGCTTGCTTATTTCGGGAGCCGCCAGCACACGCAGGCGCCATCGGTTTTCAGTGGCTGGATCAGTAATATTGCAATCGAGGATCCGGACAAGCGCCCCGTGAGTGTCCATATACTGCTTACCAAAAAGCATTTGAGTGATTTGTATATGGTTCTCAAAGAACTGGTGGAAGCGGCCAACAAGGGTTTGACATCGCCGGATCAATTTTTCACCAGCCTGCGCTCGGTGGTTTCGGTTGTGGGTCGCGACCCCAATGCCGCCACCCGCTCTGAGGCAAGCAAAATAGCTGATATGGGATTGCTCGGAGAATATCTCGATGATCTTCCCTATAAAAGTACGGTGATGAACCTCGATCAGGATCTATGGTCAAGCTGGAGCGTGCAACAGCAAATCAATTTTATCAATGATCTCAAACGCAAAATGCGTTTGTATGAAATTTACAACAGCGATGCGGATCGCTGGATCGCTTTGCAGGAAAATTCCGATCCGGCGGATGATGTTTATCCGGTGCCTATCGACGCTTTGCCCTGATCGCTTATGTCTTGTATTTTGGAATTGGAACAGGTTTCGTGTCGGCGGGGAGAACAAGACCGCAGTTTTGATGTGTCGATCCCTTCTTTTACTTTAGCATCAGGTGAACTGGTAATCATGAGCGGTCCGAGCGGATGCGGTAAAAGCACGGTTCTGGAAATGCTGGGTCTGGTATTGCAGCCCCATCGTATTGGTCGGTTTATCTGGCAGTCCGATTCCGATGGGGCAGTGAATATCGCACGCCTGTGGGAACGGAACGATGACCGCGGCTTGTCGTCCATTCGTGCGCGTGAAATCGGATTTGTGCTACAGAGCGGTGGTCTTCTGCCCTATTTGACGGTTGCCGAGAACATTATGATATCGCGCCGGATTTCGGGATTACCCTGTTCTGGTTATGTGAATGAAATCAGTGAGGTATTGAATATCGTTCCGTTCATGGCGCGCAAACCGCACCAGCTTTCCATCGGTGAACGCCAGCGGGTTTCCATCGCTCGAGCCATGGCGCATCAGCCAAGGCTGGTTCTGGCCGACGAGCCGACTTCAGCGCTTGATCCCAATGCCGCCGATGCGGTATTCAGCCTGATGATGAAGCTGGTTGCCGTGACAGGATGCTCGGCGATCATTGTCACCCATGATCAGCAACGCATGAACCTGGGTTCTGCCCGTATCGTTACCGCCACGATCACAGAAAGCGGCACTGAATTCTCGGAATAATGGATTGATAATCACTCCAGAAGAACATTTATCTCGACCGCTTTCGATGATGGGGAAGCTGCGTTTCATTGCCAGCCAGGGGTGGTATGATCTGCGCTATGACTGGCGTATGTCAGGCATTTTGGTGGCTTCTATCGCCGCCATATTAGCCCCGTTGCTGCTTTTGCTCGGTCTCAAAACGGGTATTGTTACGCAAATGCGCCAGAATCTTCTCGCCGACCCCCATAATCTGGAAATCATCATTTATCAGAATGCGCACCTGACCAGGGATTGGTTTGAAGCGATGCGAAAACAGGAAGCTGTGGCGTTCATCATTCCAAGAACACGCACCATCAATGCGACCATGGATATTGTGGATCGCCGCCGGGTGTTGCCAGCGGTTGAACTCCTGCCGACGGGTTCTGGTGATCCACTGCTTGAGAGCGTACGGGTACCGCGCCACTGGAGTGAAGTATTGATCAGCTTCAGCATGGCGCAATCATTGGATGTACAGGTTGGCGATAAGCTCCGGGGTATCCTGAAAAGGCGCGTCCATGGGCAGCAACAGAGTGTGGAACTGGTATTGCAAGTATTGGGTGTCGTTCCGGAGCAGGCATTATCGCGCGATGCCCTGTTTGCGGTGGTTGATCTATTGACCATGGCTGAAGATTATCGCGATGGTTATGCCGTACCCGAGTTTAATGTTCACGCTGGGATCAGCGATCATAACGAGCCAAGAATTTATGCCAACGCCCGTATCTACGCCCGTGATCTCGAATCGGTTGCCTCGCTGGCGGGGCAGTTGCGCGCGCAGAATCTGGAAGTGCGCACCCATGCGCGCGAGATCGAGAATATGCAAATCATTGACGGAACATTAACATTGATTTTTGCTGCGGTGACACTGCTATCGAGCCTGGGAGGAGCCATGGTATTCGGGGGTTCGCTATGGGTCAATATTGAGCGCAAAAAACAACAACTCGCGCTTTTACGCCTGTTGGGTTGCCGGCGCGGCGATGTGATGCTGATTCCGGTGCTGCAATCCTGCGTGATAGCCGGGGCAGCTTTTATCCTGTCGGTTGGACTTTATGCCATGATGGCTTATTTTTTTAATGTGCATTTGCCGAAATCACCGTGGTGGCCGGAAGCTGCCATCTGCCGACTTCAACCCTGTGATATGGTTATTGTAGTGCTGTTGATGCTGATGGTGGTTTTGTTGTCATCCCTTGCTGCCGGTTATCGGGGCAGTCGGGTGGATCCCTCGGTTTGTCTGCGTGCGTTTCAATAGAAGAGATGGATATGACTTATAATTTCATGCCGGAGCTGAGGAAGGGCTTATCAGCCCCGCTTTTGTGGCGCCACCTCTGGCGCCATCTGGCGATCGGATTCTTCCTGACCCTGAGTGCCATGCAGCCTCTTGCGGCCGGGTATTCCTGGGAATCCGTCTATTACAATCCGCAACCCCTTGCCGACGATATACTGCTGCCCATTCCCTGCGGCGGAGCCATGGCTTTCAGGGCGATTGCCATCGAATCCGACCAGATCCTGAGTGATCGATCGGTCACCCTGGGTTATCCGTCGGATGACAATAATTATGCGGAATTTCCGCGCCAGGTTTTTATCGCCGGCGCTTTTAACGGCGATGGGACAAGCCGGTATTTTCTGTTGGGGAAATATGAAGTCAACCGTTTGCAATATAAGGCATTGTTGGAACCAAGCTGTCCGAAGCCGACACTTGAACAGCGTCTGCCCCAGAATGGGCTCAACTGGTTTGACGGGGTGGAATTTGCCCGGCGTTATACGTTGTGGCTACGGGGGGAGAAAGCTTTTAAGGAGATACTGAAGAACCAGGAAAGCCCGGATGCCTTTGTGCGTTTGCCAACCGAAGCTGAATGGGAATATGCCGTTCGCGGTGGATCTATGATGTCGGCAGCCGACTTTCGCGAGCGATCATTCCCTATGCCGGGGGGTATTCAGCGCTATGTCTGGCATGCCGGAACCCGTTCCTCCAATGGAAAACTGCAATTCGTCGGGCTGCTCAAGCCCAACCCCTTAGGCCTGCATGACATGCTGGGGAATGTCGATGAAATGACCATCAATCTTTTCCGCCTGAGCCTGCTTGATCATATGCATGGTCAGCTCGGGGGTTATGTAGTTCGTGGCGGTCATTTCCTGACCTCTGCGGATAATATACGCGCTTCTCTGCGTATGGAAGTACCGTTTTACAAAGAGGATCAGGAATGGCACAGTGCCACCACTGGCATGCGCATGAGCGTTGCCAATCTGGTAATTACTTCCGCCGAAAAACTTGATGATATCATACGCAATTGGGAAGAATTGGGAGGGCTGGAGCAGAAACCCGTATCAGAATCCATTAAACCCGCTGTTGGTGGTGATCCCATTGAAGAATTGACCGCCATCGCACGGAGCGTGGACGATCCGCAACTTAAAGATCGTTTGGATCAGGTGAAAAATGCCATTCGTACGACGGTGGAAGCGCGAAACCGTCAGCGTGACCAGGCGGCGCGCGAATCATTGAGGCTGGGGGGTGTTCTATGCCAGAAGATGCGTGATGATGGTCGAGCGGTTAAAGGTCTGCGCGCTGTACACGATACCTGTGTCGACAGCAGCGGCAGGGATCATGCGCGTTGTGCGCGTTATCGCACCAAACTCGATCAGGAAGTGAATGTATTGCAGTATAATATGAGTGTTTATGCAGAAGCGGTGATGGGGTCGGCTCAGAACTATCCTTCCGATATTCTGGATAAACAGCGCGTTCAACTTGAAACCGCCTTGAAGCAAAGAAAATATGGTGAACTCGCGTTTTTTGTCGAAAAGTTTTATGGTCAGGCTCAGGCATATACTGATCGGTGGCAGGTGAATCGCTTGGAGTGGTTCAAGGAATGTAATACGTTGGATGATACAGTACGCTAGTTCCACCCTTCATTACTTCTATAGTTTCGGATGGAGCTTACAGCGGGAAATCCTTTATGTCGTATAAAAAAGGAATACAGTTATCGTTTAATCTGCTGCTACTGCTGATGATTCTGGTTCAGGCGAGTTGTCAGACGATGCCACATCGGCCTTTGAACAATCGCCAGTCCATGACACCAGAGGAAAAGCGTCTCCGTTCTAACGCAAGGTTTTTTCTCCGCTCAAGTGTAGAAGCCTGTCTGCTGACCGGCGGACTTAGCGCAATTGGGTCATTGCTCGTAACCGGCGGCGATGAAGATGATGCGCTCAAGGCAGCCATTATCGGTTGCGGCGTGGGTGTAGGCGCCAACTATTACATGCAGTATTTGCGTACACAATACGCTAATGATGAACAGCGCATGCGACAGATCATCACCGATTTGAAAAAGGATAATGCCCGTTTGTCTAAGGTTGTCGTGACTGCCCAGGCAGTCATCGACCAGGATCGAAATAAAATCGCCAAAATAGACCAAGCGTACCAGGAAAAGAAGATTTCGAGTGCAGAGGCGCGCCAGCAACTTAACTCCGTGGACAGCAATCAGCTTTACCTCGAACAAACTTTGGCGAGTTTAAAGAAAAGGCAATTGAAGTGGCAGCAGATCGCAGAAGCTGAGCGCTCTAATCAACCGTCTGCCAATATGGCTCATATGGATACGGAAATAGAAAAAATGAATCAGCAGATTGCGACCCTTGCATCGGAACTCGAGATGCTTTCGAATCGGCGAAGCATATCCGCCATTGGTTAAATGCATTGGGCAGGGTGGAACACCGAACAAATAGACTGCCCATACCAGGAATGCCGAACAGGGTACCGTCCGCCAGGCCATTCTCAATGATAAAAAAGAACCAATAATGCGCACTGGAATCCTGCTCTGTAATCTGGGTACACCGGATTACCCGACGACAGGCAGTGTAGCGCGCTATTTATGGTCGTTCCTCAGGGATCCTCGTGTTGTGTCCGTTTCTCCCTGGATCTGGTGGCCTCTGCTCGGCGGAATAATTCTGCCTCTGCGTTCCCCGAAAAGCGCCGCCAAATATCGAGCGATCTGGTGCGAGGAGGGTTCTCCATTGCGGTTTTTGACCGGAAATCTGGCTCGATCTGTCCAGGCAGAACTGGCAGCCCAGGGTCAGAGCATGGAGGTGGCGATCGGTATGCGCTATGGTACACCTTCACTGGCGGGTGCACTTGATGAATTGCTGGAGTGCGATATCACCCACATGATGATTCTGCCGCTCTATCCGCAGTACGCTTCGTCAAGCACCGGATCCATGTTGCAACAGATTCATACTTCTCTGGCGAGCAGGATCCGGATTCCATCGACACTTATGATCGACCATTACGCCTGCGATGCACATTACATATCGGCGCTGGCAGATCGAATACGAAGCCTATGGCACAATGATGGCGGCGCGGGGGAGAAGCTGATCATTTCCTTTCATGGCATTCCCGAAAATCAGGTTCAGGCAGGGGATCCTTATCCTGATCTGTGCCGCAAAACGGCGCTCGAATTGGCGCACGCGCTTGAATTACCCGATGATCGATGGGTTCTGGCGTATCAAAGCCGATTCGGACGGGGACGCTGGCTGCTTCCAAATACGCAGGATATTCTACATCATCTGGGTTCGAAGCAAATGCGAAATGTGGATATTGTTTGCCCCGGCTTTGCGGTCGATTGCCTTGAAACGCTCGAGGAAATTTCCATCGGCGGCGCCGAGATCTTTTGCAACGCCGGGGGCGGTTGCCTGCGCTATATTCCAGCCTTGAATGACAGTGAATTGCATGTCAAGGCACTGAGCGCCATGATCATGAATCGTTTGCCACTGCTCTGGCGGGGGGGGGCTGAAATCCTTTCATGAATATCTGGTGTATCAGGTTTAAGCACCCACAGTGAAGGCTCGGGCTGCTGTGGACGATGCTACTGATACACTCGTATGGGAAGGATTTTAGTCCTGGGTGCTGACTGCTTGCGCTAGACAGTCTCGGGCATGCACGATCTTCATGGTGTTGGTTCCCCCCATGACCCCAGCCAGATCCCCTTTGGTGATGATGATGATATCATCGACCTTGATAGACTTTCTCTGAATCAGTATTTCGACTATTTCACGGTTGACGCGAAAATTATCGCCATGCGAAGAATCGTAAATGACGGCATACACATTACGGTAAAGATTGATTCGCTGCGCCGTATGGGTATGACTGGTAAAGGCATAAATAGGGATATTGGTCAGCAGACGGGACATCCATAAGGTTGTATCACCTGATTCGGTCAATGCCAGAACAGCCTGGACATTAAGATAATTGGCGGTATGAATTGAAGCGCTTGCAATAGCTTCGTCGATGCGCCCCTTCTGAGTCGGAACCTGGTCGGCAGATCGATCAATATAATGGGTTTCCGCTGCCCGACAGACACGATCCATTGCCTGTATGGTGCGCTCGGGATAACGCCCGGTGGCGGTTTCTCCCGAAAGCATGACCATATCCGTACCATCAAGCACCGCATTGGCGACATCAAACACTTCCGCCCTGGTGGGAATGGGGTTGTAGGTCATCGATTCCATCATCTGGGTGGCGGTAATTACAGGCCGCATTCGGCGCCGGGCTGAACGGATGATGTTAAGTTGAGCAGCCGGTAATTGCGCATCACCGATCTCGACACCGAGATCGCCACGGGCGACCATGACGGCATCGGATTCGGTCAAAATGGCTTCGATATTACCCAGCGCTTCCGCGCGTTCGATTTTAGCAACGATGGCGGCACTACTGCCAGCCTGTCTCAACAACCATCTGGCTTTGGCGATGTCCTCCCCACTGGCGGGAAATGAAACCGCCAGAAAGTCCACATTATTGTGCGCCGCAAAAATAATATCTTGTTGATCTTTGTCGGTCAATGCCTGCGCATTGAGTCCACCACCAAGACGGTTCAGCCCCTTGCGATTGGATAAAAGCCCCCCAAGCATCACCCGGGCATGAACGGCGCTGCCCTCAATCTGCGAAACCTGAAGATCGATACGCCCGTCATCAAGGAGCAGGTGATCGCCGGGATTCACTTCATGTGGAAGTTGTGTATAGGAAACGCCTACGATATGGGCATTGCCTTCATCTTTCGGATGGGTATGATCGATAATAAAATAATCGCCGGTTTTTAGTTCAATGGAACCGGATACGAAGCATTCGATTCGAATCTTGGGACCCTGCAGATCCATCAGAATGCCTATGTGCAGACCCATCTCGTGAGATAATGACCGAACCAGATCAAGCCTGTACTGGTGTTCTTCGTGGCTGCCGTGGGAAAAATTAAGGCGAACCATATTCATACCGGAGCACAGCATTTCGCGCAAGATTTCCCGATCATCAGATGCGGGGCCCAGAGTCGCCATAATTTTAGTGCGCCGCAGCTTCATAAATCCTCCTGTTATCTCTTGATACGAAACATTTTTTTGATCAACTGGTGGTGCATGGTAAGAAATCGGTCTTTAATTCTGTACCGCATGGTGGTCATGCCTAACTATTTTTGGTCATTACCAGGCGTACGGTATATAAACCGGCGATCATGCCAGCGATGGGCAAAACGCACGAAAGACTGGTATAAGCCATCAGTTTTATCCAGCTATTGCGTTGATAGAGTGTTGCCACATCAAGGGTGAATGTGGAAAAGGTCGTAAATGCTCCGAGCATGCCGACAAAAACCATGGCTTGCACCTCGGATGACCAGTGCCATTTGAGCGCTAAAGTGCCGCTCAACAGACCCATTAAAGCGGAACCGGCAGTATTGACAAACAGGGTGGCATAAGGAAAACTGCTACCCAGCCATTTCTGTGCCAATACATAGACAGTATAACGAGCGCAAGCCCCCAACGCTCCACCGATGCCGACCCATAACAAAAGTGACATATACCGATTCACTACACAGACATTCGGTTTAACAACTGTTCTGTATTTATGTGCGTGGTTGAAGCCGGGTGGCGTCTATTGGGCGTGGGCGCATTGACTCCAACGTTCACGCGAGTAATTTGAACGATATACCAACGCACCCTAATATACCAACGCACCCTATTAGATCGTTTAGATCGTTGTTTCTTGCGCGAAGAAAAGCTGGAGTAGTCATATTTTATCGACAGGAAACAACGATCTAAACGATCTAATA
>Ga0209344_10002409_pt1 | contig 20874 bp, 10 predicted proteins | sample Cruoilmetagenom6_FD_187293 | JGI IMG/M metagenome (GOLD analysis project Ga0209344, IMG submission 187293) | Oil polluted marine microbial communities from Coal Oil Point, Santa Barbara, California, USA - Santa Barbara Oil Seep Sample 6 (SPAdes)... | ecosystem: Environmental > Aquatic > Marine... | reverse complement strand
TTTCAAAAATTGAAATTACGGAAAATTTATTTACTTCTGCAAATTGATAGATTATTACAATCATTTGATATTGATACACATATTCGTTTACAAACGCTTACAAACAACTATAAACGAAAGTAAATAAGTAACAACCAACTAAAATTTGGAAGCCATCGTACGTTTGTCCTGTCGAATAAAATGAAGTTCGATAGTATCAATTGTTTAATATTAAATTTTAGAAATCATGAACGCACTTAGAAACAAAGTACAGTTGATTGGAAGATTGGGCCAAGACCCAGAAATCGTAACCTTCGCCGATGGCAACAAAATGGCAAAATTCTCCATGGCCACGGACGACAGTTATAAAGACAAGAACGGACAAAAAGTGGAACGTACCTACTGGCACAATGTGGTGGTGAAAGGTGGCCTCGTTAAAGTAGTCGAAAACTACATAACCAAAGGCCAGGAAATTGTAATTGAAGGAAAACTTACAAATCGTTCCTGGGACGATAAGGAAGGCAACAAACATTATATTACCGAAGTATATTGCAACGAGCTGGTCATGCTGGGGAGTAAATAAATGACCGGCCATTCAAGCCCCCGCTTTTAGTGGGGGCTTAATTTTTTAAAGTTTGAATCGCTATTTTTACAAAAATGGAAACAACTGCCCAGCTAAATAAATTCGAGCTGCTCAAAACGCATTTCGGATACGACAGCTTTCTTCCCAACCAGGAAGAAATCATAAATAATGTACTGGACCAAAAAGACACGATTGCCATTATGCCTACGGGCGGCGGGAAATCGTTGTGTTTTCAATTGCCGGCCTTGGCCTTGGAAGGAACAACTATCGTAATCTCGCCCTTGATCGCTTTGATGAAAGACCAAGTGGATGCATTAAAGGCAAACGGCGTTCCTGCATCATTTTTCAACAGTTCGCAACCGTACGAAGAACAACAGCAAGTTTTAAGGGAATTACAAAGCGGAAATTTAAAATTGCTATATGTAGCGCCCGAGAGTCTTCCGCAATTGAATTTTATTCTGAAGACAATAAAAATCGGTCTTTTTGCGGTTGATGAAGCGCACTGTATTTCCAGTTGGGGGCACGATTTTCGGCCGGCTTATACGCAACTTAAAAGTTTGAAGGAACAATTTCCAAACGTTCCATTAATAGCCTTAACCGCGACCGCAGACCGCGCAACCCGGGAAGATATTGCCGTGCAGCTCACTATTCCAAATGCTGAAACGTTTATCGCTTCCTTTGACAGGCCCAACCTTTATTTGGACGTTCGTCCGGGTCAAAACCGCAATAAGCAGATTTTTGATTTCTTGAAAAACCACAAAGGCGAATGCGGCATCATTTACTGTCTAAGCAGAAAAAGTACCGAAAAACTCGCGGCCACCCTTTCGGCAAAAGGCTATAAAGCGGAAGCATACCACGCAGGCTTAACTTCCGAGGAAAGAACGCAAATCCAGGAAAATTTCATCAACGATATTTCACCGATAATTGTCGCGACCATCGCCTTCGGAATGGGCATCGACAAAAGCAACGTACGCTGGGTAATACATTATAACATGCCGAAAAATATAGACGGCTATTATCAGGAAATTGGTCGGAGTGGCCGCGATGGACAGCCCGCGCACACCATCCTGTTTTACAGTTTTGCAGATGTCATTATGCTTCGGAAATTTGCCGAGGGCTCCGAAACCGAGACCTATCAATTGGCAAAACTGGAGCGCATGCAGCAATACGCCGAAGCCTTGAGTTGCCGTAGAAAGGCGTTGCTCGGCTATTTTGGTGAGCACATTACCGAAGATTGCGGCAATTGCGACATCTGCAAAATGCCCCCCGAATATTTTGACGGAACGATCATTGCCCAAAAGGTGTGTTCCGCTGTTGCCCGCTTAAACGAACAGGAAGCCATGGGGATGGTCCTGGACGTGCTCCGCGGTGCCCAAAACGCGCAAGTGTACGACAAAGGCTACCAAAACATAAAGACCTATGGCGCCATAACGGATATTTCGTGGCGCGACCTGCAACAATACGCCATCCAGCTTTTAAACCTAGGGGTCCTGGAAATCCGTTTTCACGAAAACAGCCGGTTATTGCTCACGCCCCTCGCCAAAAAAGTTTTGTTCGAAGGCAAAAAGGTACGTTTGGCAAATATCATTCAAGAAGTGGAAACCGTAAAAACCGAACGGGCGCCGAGAAAACGGGCCGAACTTTTCGACAAACTAAGGAAACTTCGATTGAAATTGGCTGAAGAAATAAACAAGCCCGCCTTTGTGGTTTTCAGCGATGCTACCTTGGAAGATATGGAACACAAAAAACCGCGAACCCGTAAAGCATTTGCAGAAGTTTCAGGTGTTGGCGAGGCGAAACTTGAAAAATATGCAGATGATTTCCTAAAAGTCATCAATCGGCATTTGGATGGTTTGGAGAGCAATCTTCCAACGCACGAACGCAGTTTTAAAATGTTTGCTGAAGAAAAGCTCTCTGCTTCTGAAATTGCTGAAAAACGGGGTCTTTCGGAAGATTCTATATATGGACATTTCTTAAAAATGCACGAAGGAGGAGCGGAAATTGACCTGTTACAATTTATTTCTTCCGATGAAATTAAGAAAATCCTGGAGGCGAACGATCAATTAGGAAATTTGGATACACTAAAACCCTATTTTGAATATTTTGAGGAAAAGATACCGTACTGGAAGATAAAAATGGGACTTTATCTATTAAACAATTCAGAGATCAATAGATAAGTTTTTATCTATTGTTAACTGTTGTGCATAATGTTAAAACGATGTCCATTCGATTTCTGATCTATTTGGCCAAAAAGCACAACGGGTATAAAGCTGTAATTATCTATCGCATAAATACATTTAATTCGTTTTAATCTGTTCAATGTAGGTTTCAACTTTAGTATATTTTTGAACTTTTTGATCCCAATTACGATTGGTAGAAGCAAACCAAAATTGAAGGTAATTGTTAAGATATTTCTATTTGAATACTAAAAGCAGATAGAAAATCAGGATTATTGTATGTTTGTAAAAACAGAAAAAAGTAAGCCGTGAGCAAGTCGATCTATTCTTGGTTATGCGCAAAAGTATTATAGAATAATTTATTTGATTTAAACTTTCTTAAAAAGTTATTTGATTACACTTAATTATGCCACTAATTTAAAAATTCGTACCTTATGATAAAAGCCATGTTCATGTTATAAGTGCAACTGGCCAAGTTGATTTTAATTTTTCTATTGGGCTAATGTAGCCAAACTTTCTCACTCTTCTGTTATTTATCAGTCTTTCAATTTCCCTTATCCTGTCTTCGCTTATTAGGTTCAGGTCTGTTTTCTTGGGCAAGAACCTCCTGATGAGCCTGATCCTGTTCTCTACCGTGCCTTTGTCCTGCGAGGTGTGCGGTCTGGTAAAATAGGTCTTCACATTGTGCGTGCTGGCTATTTCTGTGTGTCCCGCAAACTCCTTTCCATTGTCAAAGGTCATTGTTTTTATCCAGCTGCTCCCTATTCTGGATATCTGTGCATTTATTTTTTCCTGTACCAATTTTGAGTCCTTGCTTTTTAAAAAATCCATCGTGGTTGTCAACGTTGACCGTTCTGTCATTACCAACAAGGCGGATTTGTGATCCTTTACCATCATCAGGTCAACTTCCACATCGCCCAGGCGCCTGCGGCCCTCAACAACCTCTGGCCGCTGCTCTATCGACACCCTGTCCTTTATCGTGCCCCGGCTGTTTTTATAGTTGCCACGCTTGGATCTCCGCCTGCCGTGGCGCAGATAACGGTAAAGGTCTTTATAGGGCAGGTTCTCTTTTCGGTTGCTTTTCTTGCATTCCCATATCCATTGATAGATGCACTCCAGGGAAACCCCTTCTATGCCAAGGACTTTCCATTCGACCGCAATGAGCTCGGGGCTCCACCGTTCCTTCCTGAGCCACCCGGCTGCCTGGTCCTTGAGCTCTTTTGTCAGTTTTACCTTCTTGTGCTTGGCCCTGTGCCTTTTTTCGGTCTTGCCCTGTGCCAGTCGGGGCGGGTATAGGCCCGCGTGCTGCACGCGTTTGCCGATGTTCCTCTTCAGTTCCCGGCCAATTGTACTCTTGTGGACGCCAAGGATATCGGCTATCTCGCTTTTGTTGTTTCCTGCCTCCAACAATGCACCGATTTGTTATCTTTGCTCTCGGCTGAGTTGTTTATATTTCATTGCAACGCAAATTTATCACTTGGCCAATCATTGGGGGCTAGCCCCCAATGATTTTTATTTTGAGTTGCACTTATCTGTTGAATTTAGGAAATATTAACCTTTAAAAATTTTAAATATTGAAATTGCCTTATCTACTTTTTATATTTTTTTGTTTATTTCATACAAATACTTTTTCTCAAGAAGTAAGTAGCGAAGAGAAAATCGATGAAAAATTCATTAAAATTTCTTCAGATACCACAACAAATCCTGCTCAAAAAGAAATAGAGTACAAAAAGTTATTGGAAGAGTCTATAAAATTTGGATACAATAACGGTATTTTAAAATCTGGCTTTAAACTAATGCGATACTATGGCGATTTAGGGCAAAATGATAATGTTATAAAAATAGGAAATCGGCTAAAAAAACAAACTGCAAATGATGAATCCTCTAGATTACTATTAGCCCGCATCTATCAACTTAATGGTTTAGCGTTTGGATACCTTGGAATGCTTAATGATAGTAGGAAAGATTTTAAAGCTGCCATTAACTATGCCGAAAGTTTAAAAGATGTAAATCAAAAAAATTACGTTCTTTCACTATGTTATGAAAATTACACCTTATTATTCCATTCAAGACACTTCAAAGAGTTTTCTAAAGACTCTACACTGATTTATTTAGATAAAAGTATAGAAAAAGCATATCTAATTGAAGATGGAAACAACCTTATATCTAAAGATTTAAAGTATGACATGATTGCTTTTGCATATATGCGCATGGCCATTCATTCTTTAGAACTAGTAGATGAAAATGGCTATCTAGAATTGGCTGAGGAATACCTTGACAAAGCTTTAAAAATCAATGAAAATTACAATATTCTGCCCAGAAATGAAATCATGCTATTTAATCAGGTGAGTTGGTTGTACATGGAAAAGGGCGAATACTCAGAATCTATAAGCTTTGCAAAGCGAGCATTAAATCTAGAAAAAAAATACAATGCACCTTACCATAGGGTAGAATCTTTTGAGTTTCTTGCCAGTTCTTATTTAGAGCTTGGAGAGAAAGATAAATCGAAAGAATATCTAGGAAAATATACTTTTTTAAAAGACAGTATTGCACTTTCAGAAAAAAACAGCATTGATGTGCCATTGACCCTTAAAATAACAGAAGTAAGCGGATCTCTTAAAAAAAGCAATAAAAAGAATGCGCTCATTATTGCAATAGCATCCTTGTCTATTATTATAGCACTATTCATTTTTTGGAGAAGGAAAAATAAAAAAGTCAATGAAAAATATTTAGCTTTAATAAAAAAAATAGAAGCTAAAAAACTATATGAAGATGAGAAATCTGAAGAAGGGATCATTGTAATAAATGATGAAGCTACGAGTTATTTACTAGATAAATTAAAAAACTTTGAAAAAAACAATATTTACCTTAAAAAGGAAGTAAATCTAACCTGGTTAGCAACCCGTTTTAACACAAACACAAAGTATCTTTCTCAAACCATTAAGCTCAAAACGGAGAAAAATTTCAGAGACTATCTCAATGGGTTAAGAATTAATTACATAACCAATAAGCTTTTTGAAGATCCGAAATATAGAGAATACAAAATCAATTATCTTGCTGAAGAGTGTGGATATTCATCATCACAAGTTTTTGTTATTGCGTTTAAGAAAGAAACCGATGTTACTCCTTCTTATTTTATTAAAAAAGTAAAGAAAGGGACTATCTCATAAAGTGTGTAAGTTAAAAAAATAGCGGGGGCCGGCCCCCGCTATTTTTTTGTTTAATTTTAAATATGTACACATTATGAAGAAAGACGATTTAATTTCAGATGATTTTCTGAAGCAATTCAAATATCACGAAGAGCTTACGAGCTTTTTGAAGCAGATTCAAAAACGTGGGATTGAAAAGATGCTCGAAAGTGAGCTCGATGGCCACTTGATTTACGACAAGCATCAAAAATCCACAGGTAACAATGTTCGCAACGGACACTCCAAGAAGAAAATCAAAACATCCATTGGCGAATCCGAGATTACTGTTCCCAGACAGAGATCGGGATGCCTCGTTCAATCCTACGATAGTACCTATGCGGGGCAATATGGTCGATGGTATCGAAAACGTAATTGTGCCCCTCTATGCCAAAGGAATGAGCAACAGCGATATTGAGGAGCAGATTCGTGAAGTCTATGGTTTTGACGTGTCTACCTCGACCATATCAAGGATTGCAGAAAAGATATCTGGAGATATAGTTGCTTAGCAGAACCGTCCATTGGAACCCGTATATCTCATTGTCTGGAAGGAAGGTATAGTCTTCAAGGTACGGGAGAATTCAAAGGTCATCAACAAGACTATTTATATTGCCGTCAAAAGCTGGTGCGATAACTGGGAAGACCTTACAGTGTTTTATGAGTTCCCTGTGGAGATTAGGAAGATTATTTACACCACAAATCTTATCGAGAATCTAAATGGGAAGATAAGAAAGTATACCAAGAATAAACTTTCATTTCCAACAGACGATGCTGTAATGGAATCTGTATATTTGGCAGTACGTGAAGCAACTAAAAAATGGACAATGCCTATAAGGAACTGGGGCATCATTTTAAATCAGTTCCTAACGATCTATGAAAAAAGGGTCAGACTTTAAAAAAGTCCAACCCCTGTTAATTTAAACTAACACACTTAGTGGGATAGTTTCCTAAACAAACCAAATATTAATCTCTACTCATTTACAATATTTTACTCCTTCACAATAAATTCCGATCTTCTGTTCTGTTGGTGTTCGGCCTCGGTACACTCAATGTTGTTACCACAGTAGTTTACCAATTGTGTTTCCCCAAAACCGCGTGCTGTTAAACGATCCCTGTCTATGCCATGTGCTATAAAATACTCCATAGTGGATTTGGCGCGTCTGTTTGATAGTGTCATATTATAACTATCACTACCTCGGCTATCGGTATGCGAGCGGATATCTATTTTAAGTGCAGGATGCTCTCTTAACACCTCCAATACCTTCTGAAGTTCAATCTCGGCCTCAGGGCGGAGGTTCCACTTGTCAAAATCAAAGTAAATAATCGGGATGTTCAGCACTTCTGCCAAATCGGTCCCTGGAATAATCTGCGCTTTGTTTTTTTGTAATTGGAAGTTTATTGTCTGTTGTTCTAATCCAGATTTCGATATTTTTTCATCTGTATCATAAAGTTCCTGGCTTGCACGGATTGTGTAAATATTATACCTATTGGTCTCAATAGCGTAATAACCATCTGCATTGGTAGTAAGTGATTGAAATAGCTTGCCTTCAGAATCAGTTAGTGCAACAGTGGCACCTGCAATTGGTAAACCAGTTTGTTTATCGGTTACGTATCCATCAATTTTTGCTTGGTACACTTCTTTAATCGGTTCTGTTTCTATGAACGTGTATATGTTATCGTGTACGAAGGTTCCTTCGCTCTGGGAACGGTTGGTGCTTATAAATCCTTTTTTTGTTTCCTTGTTTATTCCAAAGGAAAAATCATCTGCATAAGAGTTTATAGGGGCGCCAACGTTTAGTAGGTTACCGTATCCTCCATTCTTGATTTTTACATAAAATACATCCATTCCTCCAAGACCAAAATGTCCGTCGGATGAAAAATAAAGCTCATTGTCTTCCGAAACAAATGGGAAGGTTTCTTTCCCGGCTGTGTTTATGTCTGGGCCCAGGTTTACGGGTTTGCCAATGGTGCCGTCCGTAGCAATGCTCGCCACATAAAGGTCTGATTCTCCAAACCCGCCTGGACGGTCTGAAGAAAAGTAAAGTTTGGTTTCATCTGGGCTTAGAGCGGGATGTGCCGAAGAATAAACATCGCTGTTAAAGTGAAGTTCTTCGGGTTTTTGCCAGACATTATCCCTTTTTACTGATCTGTATATTTTTAAGTTTTGATCGTTCTTTCTGTTTTTAGCAGTAAGGTTGCTTCTGGTAAGGTACATAGTATTTCCGTCCTTGGTGTAAATAGGAGACGACTCGTGAAACCTACTGTTCAATTTTCCTCTTATTTTGGTAGGTTTCCCAGTGGCAACATTGTCTTGGTCGAGTTCAATTTCGTATAAAGAAAGAAAGCTCAATCCGTCCCAAGCATTTTTAGTGTTCAGTATAGTAGGGTTATCTACGGTTGCTGCATAAACCAATTTGTTGCCGACCTTTGTATGGCCGAAGGTTACTCTATCTTCATCGTAAATTGCATCTATGGGATGCAACTGATATCTTCCTGAGTTTTGTTGTATTAAGTTTAAATAGTCAATAACTTTTATGGCTTTCGGGTCTGTACCGTTTTTAGCGATAAAAATATCGTAGTATTTGGCTGCTTTTTGGTGGTTTCCGGTGGCATTCAAGGATTGTGAATACCGCAATAAATCAATAGGTGATTTTGGGTTTTGATTGAGTTCAAAAAGTTTGCCATACCATTTTACCGCGTCGCCATACTGTGCGTTAAAGTAATAGGTATTTGCCAGTTTGGAGAAAAGCTCTTCGGAAGTATATCCCTTTTCAGCTACGGCAAGATATATTTTTTGGGCATCCACATAATCCAAACGATCGTAACTGGAAGTGGCCTTGGTTAGTTTTTGGTCTTGGGCATTAATTGGCACCAAGAAGCCCAAAAGAAATATAAAGAGGAGGGTTATAGTAATGTTGTTCTTCATCTGTAGATAATTTTTATTTTTATTAGGCTAAGGATCCCTTGATTTTAGAAGAATCTCGGGTTTACCTTAGCTCTAAGCTTGGTGCCTAGTTCAAATCGTAAAAAGATCTCGTGAGATCCGTCGTTGTAATTTCCTAATGGGGTCGTGTCATAATCGTAGGCATAGCCAATCATTATATTATCATTCACCTGAAACCCTGCTAAGGCACTTACTGCAGCATCAAATCTATAGGCTAGACCAAGGGTTACGCGATCGTAAAGTAGGGCGTTTGCCGAAACATCAATTGCCAAAGGAGCACCAGATACTGCTTTTGCCAATAGGGTAGGTTTTAGTTTTAGGTTTGGATTCAAGGTAAACACATAACCCGCTATAAAGTAAACATGTGTTTTTTCGGTCGCGGTTGATACTTGCACATCGTCATAGTGATCTGTTTCCAAAAAATTTGGTGAGGAGAGTCCCAGATACCAATTCTCAGAGTGCAAGTAAAGTCCCGCGCCAATAATTGGAGAGCGATAATTGTTTTCTGACAGGTCGTAATCATTAGGATCGTAAATAACCAACTTGGTTGGATCTATATCTAAAAATGAAAAACCACCTTTTAATCCGAATGATAGTTGTGTTCCTTCCGAGACATTTACGGTATATGAAAAGTCTGCTGTTACAATACTTTCGACCGATGGCCCAATTTTATCACTTGTAAAACCCAGTCCAAGTCCGACACCTTGTACACCTATTGGTGAGTGTACTGAGAAGTTTAAGGTCTCTGGTGCACCGTCAAGACCTATCCACTGGTTTCGGTAATCTCCGAGCATGCTTAAAGAGCCACGGGTACCTGCATAGGCTGGATTTATACTTACGGTGTTATACATATACTGGGTGAACTGTGAATCTTGCTGTGCCTGAACATCAGGAGCCGCTGAAAACATACATCCCAGTAGCATAAAAACAAATAATTTTGATATTTTAATATTCATGAGATTTCTTTCTTATTAATTGCCACTTAGATATAAAAAACCAGCTTGTTTATGTCGCTTATTTTCTGATGGGTTGCCATATTGGTAATCCAAAATATAAAAATAGGTACCTGTAGGTAATTGTTCGGATTTGTCAACGGTCATCCTTCCTTTTGAAAACCCATCAAATACATCGCCATCTATTCCGTAATTGTCAGACTCGAAAACCTTTACACCCCATCGGTTGAAAACCTGAACATTGAGATTGTAAATATCTTTGCTGTTTGAGGTGTCAATAAAGAAATAATCGTTTTTGCCATCGCCGTTTGGGGTTACTGAATTATATACCACAATATCACCTGAAAGGACAAGATCCGTTTTTACACGGCCAAAAGTAAATACGCCGTAACCGTTTACGGCTGTGGTTATTGTTTGGGCCTCTAGATTTATGGCTCCTCCTTCGTCTACCCACATATTGGTGTCTGGATTCCACCGTACAATGGTAAGTGCATCGCGCTGGGCGGCATCTATCATAGGTTGTGGGGTAGTAACATCGCGCCAAGAAAGGGTAATTAACATTTCCTCATTAGTGGAGGACTCTTTTTTAATAGTCCAATATTCTTGGTTGTCAATTTCTTGGATTACACCCGCTTTAAATTTGTGCGGATACAGTACGTCGGAATTTTCAAAATAGAATTTTCCTTCAAAAATGGCAGCTGTGTTTGAAGGTGCCGAAATACCTGCGAAACGGTAAAACCCACCATCGCCAATGGGATAGGTGAATTCTGTATTTCCAAATTTATTGACAGGTCCATCTACGTGGCTGTAATCTGAAGTGTTTATATGAAAAGCATCCGTATTGAAAGTTATTTTGCCTCCATAATTATCATTGTCCAAAATACCGTTGTAAAAATCTGCTTCGCCACTAATATCTATACTTCCAGAAACTTTAAAAGGCACAGTATTGCTAGAATTGTTAAAGTAAACATCGTATAGATAGCTCACTTTTGCCCCGCTAATGTTCTGGTCGGAACCCCCTGTAAACTGTGTTAGCCCCGTGTTTTGATAAAAATCTACAACCCCATCATTGTTAAAGTGACCGTAAATATAGATGTTTCCATCGTTGAAGAACTCGCCAGATGGAGTATTGTCGAAATCGCTGACCATACTAACAATCGTTTCCGGAGCAACAGTCGCCTCTCCTTGGTTTGTAATTTGAGCACTCAATCGAAAACTTACGAACGATATTGTTAATAATGTATATATATACTTATTCATATTACCTTTGAGATTACTTTGTTTTATTTAAAACTTTCATTTTCCATAATCTAGGAACTTTGATTTCTGATTCTATTTCCAATAGCTCCAATTAGTACCATCGAAAACCGCAAGTGCTTTGGCGTCAGTATCATAGCACATCATTCCCGGATATGGGCTAGGCACATTTAAATGTGGCGAAGCTATTTTAGGAAGTATTAAAGCCTTGTTTGTTGACTCAAGTACCAAAACGCCATCTACTGTTGTGCTTTGGCTACCTATTACCGTTTGCTTATTGTTTGGCGTGCCTGTGTATGCTAACACATTGGTATCATCGCCTGCATCGCTTAAATTCATCCATCCGCTGTTTTCGTACACTTTTACCGTAGCGTCGTTTTTATCAAAAAGGAATGTACCATTAGCTGGTGTTGCTGGCAACGTTTCTACTGCTGGGAGAATGATCCCTTTTGTAGTACCTGCTGCAAAATCTAAAACAGCATCGCCATCTACGGTTTGCTTTTCTATGGCGGTTTGAGCATAAGCCAAACTACCAATGAAACAACATCCTATTGCTATTAAAATTGATTTTTTCATTTCTTGTTTATGATTTATGCTGTAGGCTTTAGGCCTTATGCTAATAGCCTATAGCCTTATAGCGCATTAATTATTACAACTTCTTTCTATACATTTCCAAACAGTACCGTTGTATAGTTTGACACATTGTTCGTCTGTATCGTACACCAACATACCTTCTACGGCATTTAATGCGTCTATTTGTACAGTGGTTAAACGTGTAATGACAAACCCTTGGTCTGTAGATTGTATGGCAATAAAACCATTTGGCACATTACCTGGCCATGTACCTACAGCGCCGTCTCTGTCTGAAATACCTGTTTTGGTGAACTCTGTTGGCGTTCCTGTTGCTCCCGGTTGGGTACAATAAGGGCAAGGTATTTTATTTAAGCCGCTTCCATATCCACTGATATAGGTTGTACCCACTACCGATTGGGTAGCCACGATGGTGTTTGGTGCTCCATCATTCCAAACAATAGAGTTAAAGCTGTTGCCGTTAAACAACTCCAAAGGGTGCAATGCCCCACCGGAAGTCTTGCTTCCGTACATACTCACATCGCCATTAGGAGCAATAACAACGCGTATTAGTGGTGCAGAAGCATTACCGGTCATCTGCCATATTGCAGCTGTATTAGTCTCATACTCGTCACCATCAACAAATCGCACATTAATTCCACTTGTCCCAGCCGACTGGAATTGAATTTCTTGAGTAGCTAACTGAACGCCGTTAATATCCATATTGAAGGAATTGTCCAAAGTATAAATATCAAACTGGAAACCAAAATTGGTAGCTGGTTGGTTAAAGGTTACCGGAACACCTCCTTCAGAAGAAAAGGTATTTCCCGCCACTTCTTCCACACATAGATCAGGATCGACAGTACATTGTTCCAATGTGAGTACATTAGACACTATTGGGTTTTCTTCGGCACAGGCGTTGCCCGGTGCTGTAATTAGCTGGAAAACACTAGATGCCGTAGGGGCATCGGTAAAGATGTCGCTGGTGATATCTAATACCACATCAATAGAACTTGTACCCGTTGGAATAGTTACATTGGAGTATTCAATATAGCTATCGCCCGCTGCGCCAATTTCTTGTGTTCCTGTAATTCCGTTATTTAGGGTTACAGAAGAAATTTCTTGTCCTAAAGCATAGAATCCTTGTAAAGTAGCTCCGGTAATAGCGCTTCCACTGTTATTTGTAAATTCTACTGTGTAAGTTGCCGGCGTACCGCTTTCTAAACAGGTTTCGCTAGTCGTATAGTTAATTGTTACATCTGGTGTTGTATAAGTACTAGCCTCAAAGCTAACTTCACTATCTGGGTTTGCTGCAGGATCTACACTAGAATAGGTGTTTCCTGATCCGGATGTTACTGTATAACTACTAGATGTATTGTAGGTAGTTGTTGTACCTGCTGTGCTTCTTACATTAACATACAGGTAGTTTGTAGTACCAGCAGGCACCACCAATCCATTTAATGTAAATGTACTAGCATTGTGGGTATAAGCTGTTGTTCCTGCTCCAAAGTCAGAATCGTTATAGGTATCATCTACAAACTCTAAACCAGCTGGTAAGGTTTGTGAGATATTTATGGTTCTGTCTTCACAACTAGAGTTTACAATACGTAAACGCATAGTAGTGTCCATACACGTTGGTACATCTTCACTTTGTGTAAAATCTTGAACAATGTTTACACCATCTTCGTTAGGTGGTAAAGCCACCATACACTCGAATGAGATGTCGCCAATATTTAACGATCTTAAGGTGTTTTTCGTATTGTTACGGTTTACTTCGGCAATAATTTCTATTTTATTAATAGACTTGTTAAATCTAACATTTGCCGTTGAGTATAGTGAAGTTAATCCTCTATACGGTTTGGTACCTACTACTTCATTACCATTAATATCATAGGTTGTTGTTGCAGAGCGCGGATATGCATCTGTAATAATAGGTGCTACCTCGTTGCCATCACAATCGTACCCTTTAATGGTAAATTTATTCGCATTATCTAAATAGGTATTGATATTAGAAATTTGGAAACTTGCAGCCGCCACATCTTGGTTTAGCTCAATGGTATGGGTAAGGGCTACGTTTTGGTTATCATAACGTCTAGAAATCATCCATCTACCGTAAGCTCTTGGCGTGCTGTTAGGGCCGTACTCTACATTTGCAGGGTCAGCAACATCCATATCTACATACAAGATTCCTTGGTCTGTTGACCCTATGTTTTCTTGATCAATAACATTATTGGTTCTTTCTGCAAGTGTATCCCAGCTTCTACCTGTTCTAAAGATAAAGTTTCCGCCAGTACATACGTCGCAATTACTTGCTCCTACAACACCTGCAAACTTGATGTATCTTACTGCATCTTTAGGGAATTTAGCCTTAAAGCTAGCAATACCTGCTGCATAAGATGCTGCTGGAACTCTAATTAAATTGGTTGTAAATGCATCATCATTTGCTATCCATATTTCAATTTCTGAATTGAATGTATAGGCACTTAAATCTGCTTGTAACCACACTGCATCAGTTGCATTGGTGTTTTGTACACGCCATACTCTGTTGGTTGTAATTAAAGCAGGGTTTAATGTTTCGCCCGTACAAGGGTCCGTAGCCAATGAGGATTCGCCAGTTGCTTCGTTATCTCCAAACAATATATAGGCTTCGTTGTTGGTAAAGCTTGTTCTAGAAGCATCCATATTGCTTGCCGTATAATCATCATCAGTAGCTAGAGTTAAAATAGTTCCTGCATTGACACTTTTTGATACTTTTTGCTCAAAGCCACCAATATCAGCTCTTGCCATACCAAAAATATTATTGTTGAAGGCTGTATTATCGGCACCATCCCAAATAATTGAGGTCGCAGAAGCAGTTGACCCTAAATAGTGGTCTGTATCTACTCTGTCTAATGTGATACCGTATTTGATTGCCAAATACGAATCTACACGTCTTCTTTCTTCGGTTGTTAAGTTACCAGCGCCATATACGATGGTTTCTCCTAGGTTACCAATAAATCCAGGGTCATCACCGTTTGCGGTTCCAGCATCTCTTTGCTCACCAAAAATATGCCCTCCTATCATTTGTCCTCTTGCTGAAAAAGTTAAATCGCTACCATTTTCAGCACCATTTAAACCTTGATTGACAAAAGTATCTGTATTGTATCGATACATAATACTAGGTATATTGGCATCAAAAACAACTCCGCCAACACTAGCAGCACCTGTTGGAGCACCTCCGGTGTTATTACGCGAAATATAATTACCATTATAGATTAGACCAGGAGAGTCCCAGTTAGTTCCATTAAAAGTGGTATTATCCATACCTATACTAAATATACGAGAGTAGGCATTTCCTCCGGTATTGGTTAGACCTTCTTTGGTAAGTGTAAAGATGTCAAAGTTGGTACTACTTAAAGTCTGAACATTTAAGTTTGCTAATGACTGGTTAACTGCTGTAAAGTTGATACCCGGGTTGAAGTTGAAATAATTAGCAGCCCCTTCTGCATACTTAGGTAAATCTAAACTTCCCAGTTGTGATGTTACCGTTCCTGAGAAAAAGTCTGTCCACGAGGTTACATCTGTACCGTCACCTGTATTGTCAGCGTCTTTATCGGCTCTGTACCAATAGCTCAAATTATTGATTACACCTGCAGGTGCGTATCCATAACCAGCAAAGGTAAAGTACTCACCATCTGCCAATGAGATGGTTGCTGTTTTGTAAGCTACTCCATTAATGGTCGCGTCTGTGGTCATTTCGGTGAAATTGTCACTACCATCAAAGGTTTCGTCTGAAGAATTTACCACATACAAATTGCGCACATTACCTGGCCAAGCCACTGTAACAGTACCTACACCATTGGTGTTTTGTGCTTTCCAGATAGCTGCGAAACGTAAATTTACTTCGCCATTGCTGCCGCCAGTATAAACAAGCGACTCCGATAATGATTGTGATAATCCGTTGTCGCCTACTAATAAAAACTGACCGTCAGATAATGTATTGGTGTTGGCTGCATTGGTATTGGCTAAACCACTAGTACCTGCACCAATAATTAATTGTTGGCCTGCGTTGCTACTTTTAGATTGTTTTTGGTACAATGCAGAAATGTTGTCTCTGGCAATACCAAAAACATTGTTGTAATAATTGGCGTCAGCTCCGTCCCAAACTACAGTACTTGTAGAACTTAAATAATTTCTGTTTTGATCTACACTCAAAGTTTGTCCGTATTTAATTGCCAAGTAAGATTCTACGCGATTCAATTCGTCAGTAGATAATTTACTGTCAAACACAATCATTTCGTTTTGTTGGCCATCCAACTGATAGCCTGCATCTGCCTTACCTACCATAAAGGCATTACGGTTGGCATCAAGACGAACATCAGTTATAGCATTATCAAAAGTTTCGTGATAACCACCAAGTGTGATGTCAACTAAATTATTACCATCAGTACCGGCGCCATTCTCCCAAGTACCTCCGCCAATAAATGGACCATCTATGGTGTAAGTACTTACTGGATCATACTCACCTAGTCTAGGGTAAAATAAAAGTTTATCAGGATTGAATCTATACAAACCTGGATCATCCATAGCATTGCCTGCGCCTGAGACTCCAAACCCTATAAATGGAGCTTGACTTGTAGTGCTTCCTGCTGAGAAAAGTGCTCCGCTGCTTCTGTCAATCATATTTCCATCTACATTTCCGTCATACTGTAACCATTTTTGGCCACCTGTATAGGTTACCGTCGGGTTGAAATTGACTAAAGTGGTAGCATCAGAAAAATCTGGTCGATATGAAGGGTTAACGGTTTGTGATAATGGGAATGGTTTGTTGTTGAACTCATTCCATTGTTGTATCGATGTTCCATCTGTTACTGGAGTTGTACCAGAATCTGTAAACATAGTACTCACCGCATCTGCACGGTACCACGCTGCAGATGTAACACCTCCTGGCGCATATTGGAATCCTGCCAAAGTAAAATACTGTCCGTCTGCTAATGTAACTGTAACTGTATTGTATACCACACCGTTAATCGTAACTTCTGTAGCCATTGATGTAAACGTATCAGTATTGGTAAAAGTCTCGTCTGAAGATTGTACCAGGTACAAATTGTTTACGCCTTTTGGCCAAGCCACAGTAACTGTACCTACACTATTTGTATTTTGTGCTTTCCAGATGGCTTCGAAACGGAAATTGGTATCGCCGTTTGCACCACCGGAATAGACTAAGGGTGTTGTTAGTTTTTGTGCCAGACCATTGTCTCCTACTAGTAAGAATTGACCGTTTGTTAAAGTGTTGGTGTTGGCTGCATTGGTGTCGAATAATGAGCCGCCTGCACCAATAATTAATTGTTGGCCTGCGTTGATACTTTTCGATTGTTTTTGGTGCAAATCAGACAGATAATCATTGGTTATACCAAAAATATTATTGTTGTAGCTGGCATTTGTTGTAGCATCCCATACCGTAACTGATGCACTACTTAAATAATCTGGAACTGCTGTTCCTGCGTCATCTAAAAGTGTAATACCATATTTAATGGCAAGGTAAGAGTTGATTCTTTGCTTTTCATCTCCTGTAGCGTTCTGGTGATCTGCACTGTAGGCAAACACCTCTGGCAAACCACCTTGATATACCTCGCTACCATTACCTGTAAGACCAAATCCTTCAGAGCCTATTGCAAAGTTTACTGCTGATTGTATGGAACCGATGTTGGTGGTTTCGTTAGCATAAATTTGTCCGTTAACGTTTAAGTAAATTCCATTGGTTGCTCCTCTCCAGCTCATCCCCCCAATGTGTGCTGGAAGAGAGTTGGCACCTACATCTTCATTAATTGCCGTACCATTATCTCTAGTTATGTAATAATTATCGTTTCCTTTGACCAAATTAGGGTCGTCATCGCCCCATCCATAAGGCGTTCTCCAACCTCCTACGTCAGCATTCATCATAACTCCATAGGCTGAACCTGGGCTATCTGTTGTAGGGAAATATACTTGGTTTTCGTTATAGAAAAAGTCATTTGTACCGTCAAAATAATAAAACGGATTAAAGTTGAAGCCATAGTTTTTACTATCGGCTGCATACATAGCATCGGTCACCAAGAGTGGTTCGTTTGCATTGTTGTTTGGTTGAAACACATCACGTCCGTTAGCTGATACATCCTTCCAAATATCTTTTTGACCAGGAGTTGTAACACCATCATCGGCTTTATGCCACATTAAAAGATTGGATAAAACACCACCTGGTGCATGAGCGTAACCAGTAAATGTAAAATACTGTCCATTTGTTAGGGTAAGCGTTGCGGTGTTATAATCTACACCGTTAATATTCACTGTACCAGTCATAGCAGTAAAATTGTCGCTACCGTCAAAAGTTTCGTCGCTAGACTGTACTGCATATAAATTATCAATACCTGCAGGCCAAGCTATGGTTACTTGCCCTACGCCATTGGTGTTTTGTACTTTCCAAATAGACTCGAAACGGAAATTGGTCTCACCGTTTCCGCCTGAATATACTAATGGCGTAGTTAAGCTTTGTGCTAAACCGTTGTCTCCAACCATTAAAAACTGACCGTTGGTCAGCGTATTAGTATTTGCAGCATTGGTATTGAATAGCCCACTGCCTGCACCAATAACTAATTGTTGGTTTTGGTTGGTACTTTTTGATTGTTTTTGGTAGAGTTCAGAAGCATCGTCTCTGGCAATACCAAAAATATTTTGATTATATGTAGCATCTGCTGTCCAAACCGTTGCACCTGCTGCGTTTACATAATCACTACCGCCTTGTGCATAGGTATTACCATATTTTATGGCTAGATAAGACTCTACACGGTCCATTTCTGCCATAGACAAGGCGTTCTCGAAAATGATAACCTCGTTTACCTGACCGTTCATACCACCCCAATTGCTATCACGCCCAACTCTAATGTCACGAGAAGCGTTATTAATTATTGCATTTTGAAGTTCAGTATTGTTGTACGATGACCGAACACCATTCAACGAAACAATGGAGGAGGCATATGAAGAATTTGCCCCATCTCCATTTATCCAATTGGCTCCCGATATAAAATAGTTGTTATCGGTGAATGAGTTGGTACTCAACCCTTGGTAACCAGGGCCACCTGTAAAAAACAACAAGTTATTCTGTCCATTATTAGAGGTATGCAACCCTGGATAATCCATAGTTGCATCAAAGCCTATAATACCCGCAGGGCCAACAACATTTAAATAACCTGCAACGTATAGGGTGCCTTCTGTACGGTCTATAATATTAACGCCTGTAGCTGGTTGATACTCTAGATAATCATCATTTGGGCCACTAATGGTTATCGTCGGGTTAAAGTTTACCAATGTAGTTTGGTCGGAAAATAAAGGCTGCCTAGCCGAAGTTGATTGATTCAAGTTGTGTACAGCACCGAGATATTCGTTCCATTGTTGTATATTGGAATTGTCCGTAGCCTGGGTTACCCCTGCATCTGAAAACACAGTGTTTTGAGCATCCGCCTTATACCAAGCTGCAGGAGCAACTCCTCCCGGACCCTGCGCATCCATAGTAGGAATAAATACACAGGCGAAAAATGTTGATAAAAGTAATAAGTATAATTTTTTCATAGATTTCATTTTATAAGCTTCTCTCCTTTTTTTAAAAGGAGAAAAGCCATAATAAGAAAGATTGTCTATTTTTTGGTATCGCTGTTTTGTAGCATCAAACTTTCCAATCTATTCATTCTAGATTCCATTTCTTCTTGTTTCTTTTTAAGTTGCTCAATTTCCTTGTCTTTGGACTCGATTAACTTTTGCTGGTCTATAGTGTGCAAGTATAATTCTTCTACTTTTTCCAACACTTGAACAGACAATTCAGAAATGTTTATTTGGTATTCGCCCTTTTCATTTTTTGCTAAAGAGTCGATATTTGTTATACCTGGTAAATGACGATTGTTGTTAATAAAGGTTTCCACCTCTTTTAATGATTTGAAACTATAGTCTTTATTTATAACTGAGTAACCATCAAAATAATCCTCGAAAACGTAATCGGCATAGATAGAGTTGGTGGTTAAAATAGAACCATTTACGGCTAACTTCACATCTGGGTTTGTTGTCCCTAACATATCGTCTGTGCCGATACCTACATTACCCATTTGATAAATATTTTGGGTGTTTTGTGTAGCTTGTGTGCCAACAGCATCTTGGTTGTACCAAGGTTCTTTCCCAGCAATATCTGTAGTTATACCGTCTTCGCTAGTGTATGTAAAAATACCATCATTATCAAGGTCGTTAAAGGTTGTTACGGTTTCTTGGATATTTTCTGTAGTACCTGCACCATCGTCGTGTGTTGCAATAGTTTGCGGTGTAAGACCCGCTGTTACTCCTGCTGTTGTAACTGGTGTTACTACTGAAGGATTGCTACTTAAACCACTTAAATTTACCATTTGCGTACCACCGTCTTCTATTGTAAGGGTAAGCACGTTTGTGGTTCCATCTAAACTAAAATCTGTAATTTGCTGGTCGTCGGTGTTAATTTGTGCAGCTAAATCTGCTAATGCAATTTTTACTTCACCGCCATCGCTATCTGTTAAAATTAAATCTGTACCGTCTTCGGTTAAACTTATATTGGTGGTGTTTGTATCTATACCTACATATCCAGATAGGTCTACCGATTGCGTACCTCCGTCTTCTAATGTAAGGGTAAGTACGTTTGTGGTTCCATCTAGACTAAAATCTGTAATTTGCTGGTCGTCGGTGTTTACTAAACCGCTCAAATCTACTGTACCGCCATCTTCTAATGTTAAAATGTTTGTTCCTGAATCAAAGCTTAATTGCTGGTCGTCGCTACTATTGGCAGTAACCATATACTCAAGATATTCTTCGATGCTATTGTACGTATTGCCGTTGACCGTAACAGGGCCGCTGTTCACGATGTCCTCAAATTGGTTGACGATGTCAGCGGGCACATCAACCGTAGTAACGGTGCCGTCCTCCGAAGTGTAGGTGTACGTGCCGTCGCCGTTGTCCACCAAGGTGGTAACGGTCTCGTTGGCAGTAACCATATACTCAAGATATTCTTCGATGCTATTGTACGTATTGCCGTTGACCGTAACAGGGCCGCTGTTCACGATGTCCTCAAACTGGTTGACGATGTCAGCGGGCACATCAACCGTAGTAACGGTGCCGTCCTCCGAAGTGTAGGTGTACGTGCCGTCGCCGTTGTCCACCAAGGTGGTAACGGTCTCGTTGGCAGTAACCATATACTCAA
>Ga0209344_10002408_pt1 | contig 20876 bp, 21 predicted proteins | sample Cruoilmetagenom6_FD_187293 | JGI IMG/M metagenome (GOLD analysis project Ga0209344, IMG submission 187293) | Oil polluted marine microbial communities from Coal Oil Point, Santa Barbara, California, USA - Santa Barbara Oil Seep Sample 6 (SPAdes)... | ecosystem: Environmental > Aquatic > Marine... | reverse complement strand
GCAAACGAAATATAAACGCGTACAAAACGAACTGCGAACGCAGCGCAATCAAGCCGCCAATACCTATAAAAATTCGATCATTACTACGCAAGACTATACCATTACGAGTAGAATGAATGGTAAGGTTTATGCACTCTATAAAAATCCAGGTGAAATTGTCAATCCGCAGCAACCGTTAGGGCTCGTGGGGAGTAAAGATAAATTTCTTATAGAAATGTTGGTCGATGAAGTTGATATCGTGTTTATTGCTAAAGGACAAGAAGTCATTGTCGCTCTGGATGCGTATCCAAATGAAAACTTTGTTGCAAATGTCACCAAGATCTACCCAAACAAGGATGAACGCAACCAGACTTTTAAAGTGGAAGCTACCTTTGCAGATATTCCTCAAACACTCTATCCCGGCTTGTCGGGCGAAGGAAACATCATTATTGAGGTAAAAAAAGATGTGCTAATCATTCCTCGTGACTATCTTATTGGAAACGATCGGGTACAAACAACTACCGGGATTGTAGAAGTAATCACTGGACTGCAGACGCAAGACCAGATAGAAATACGCTCTGGTATTTCGACCGAAACCCAATTGCTTAAACCCGACACCTTATGAACAGTTGGTTGCTTTTTAGCATTGCGCGCACGCACTTACTAACCAAATTGAAACAAACAGTTGTAGCGGCTTTAGGGGTCACCTTTGGAATAGGTTCTTACATTACTTTAGTTAGTTTTATGACAGGACTAAATGAGATGCTTGACAGTCTTATTTTAAACCAAACGCCTCATATTCATATTTACAACGAAATTGAGCCTTCAGAAAAACAACCCATTGCCAATTATCTCGCATTTGAAGACGCCATTAATGTCGTACAATCTGTCAAACCGAAACAAAACAATAAGAAAATACATAATGCGCTCCCACTTATCGACAAACTAAATGCTAATAAAAAGGTTCGGGGTGCTCTTCCGCAGCTCAATAGCCAAATATTTTATATTTCAGGCCCGATAAAATTAGCAGGCAACCTCAAAGGAATTGACATACTGAAGGAAGTTGCTTTATTTAATTTTGGAGATTATATAATTAAAGGGACAGCGCAGGATTTACAGAATAATAATTCTGGCATCTTTCTTGGCGCCGGCGTAGCCGAAAAGATGTCGCTTGACATAGGCGATCGCATCCAAACAAGTACGATCGATAACGGTATTTTTCCTTTTAAAGTGGTTGGGATTTTTCAGAGTGGCATTGCAGATCTAGACAACATTCAGAGTTATGCGAACCTAAAAACGGTACAGCGTGTTTTGGGGGTTCCAAATAATTATATTACCGATATCAACCTAAAGTTACACGATATAGAAGAGGCTCCTGCTTTGGCAAAAACAATTGCATCGCAATACCAATTAAAGGCAGTTGACATAGCCACCGCAAACGCACAATTTGAGACGGGAACCGCCATTAGAAACTTGATTACTTATGCGGTTTCCATTACCCTCCTGATCGTGGCTGGCTTCGGAATCTACAATATTTTAAATATGCTTATTTATGAAAAAATGAACGACATCGCCATCTTGAAAGCCATTGGTTTTTCGGGAAAAGATGTACAGTTTATTTTTTTGAGTCAGGCGATGATCATTGGTCTCGCAGGTGGAATCTTAGGTCTCGGTATAGGTTATTTACTTTCTGTAATAATTGATCGTGTACCGTTTGAAACCGAAGCGCTACCAACAATTTCTACCTATCCTGTGGATTTTAACATTTGGTATTATATCATCGGAATATTATTCGCAATGATCTCCACATTTTTCGCTGGATATCTTCCATCATTGAAAGCCAAACGGATAGATCCAGTTGAAATTATTAGAGGTCAATAAACAAACTATCGTGGTATTAGAAGCAAAAAATATAAATAAACATTTTAGAAAGCCGGTTGATTTCCATGTACTTAAAGATATAAGTTTCACTATTAAACATGGCGAATTTGTTTCCATAATGGGAAAATCTGGCTGCGGAAAATCTACGCTACTGTACATTCTCTCTACGATGGACACAAATTACGACGGTGATCTTTTTATAAAGGGGGAACGATTAAAAGGTAAAACGAAGGATGAACTTTCGCACATACGTAATAAGCATATCGGCTTCGTTTTTCAGTTTCACTATTTGCTTTCGGAATTTACTGTGCTAGAAAATGTGATGCTTCCAGCAAAGAAATTAGCCGAAAAATCATTGCCACAAATTGAAAAAGACGCGATGGAAAAACTTCAAATTTTAAATATTGAACATTTGGCTCACAAAAAAGCATCCCAAATTTCGGGTGGCGAAAAGCAACGTGTTGCCATTGCTAGAGCCCTTATAAACAATCCATCTATAATTATGGGTGATGAACCTACAGGAAATCTAGATAGTCATAACGCTGAAAATGTTTTTACCATTTTCAAAAAGTTAAGTGAAGATCAAGGCTTATCATTGCTTATTGTAACGCATGATCTAGATTTTGCAAAGAAAACCGATCGCATTATTGAAATGTTAGACGGCAAGATTATTAGTTCGTAGATACTAAGAGATGCTGAAGTTCTTATAGTAACTTTGTATTGAAAATAGCGGAGATCGCTCTTATATACACGAATTAATGAAAACAGGTTTAGTTTTATCAGGTGGCGGTGCTCGTGGAGTGGCACATATTGGTGTGCTAAAGGCACTCCATGATAAAAATATTGAAATAACTCATATATCAGGTACTAGCGCAGGTGCCATTGTAGGCTCGCTCTATGCGGCGGGTCACTCATGGGCTACCATCCTCGATTTTTTTAAGAAGGTTCCTATTTTTCATTATAAGCGTTATGCGCGAAACAAACCTGGATTTATAGATACGAGTAAGTTTTACAAAGATTTTTTCTCTTTTTTCTCCTTAGACAATTTTGAAATTCTGAAGAAACAACTTTTCATCTCCGCAACCAATCTAATTGAAGGAACAGAACGTATCTTCCACGAAGGCGAACTTATTAAACCCGTTCTCGCTTCCGCTGCGTTCCCTGGAATATTCACCCCAGTGATCATCGATCGTATTCCCTATGTAGACGGAGGTGTTTTAAACAATTTTCCCGTAGAGCCTCTTAAAACCAAATGTGACAAGATCATTGGAGTGTACGTAAACCCGCTTCAAGATATAACCTCCGCTCAGCTAAAACGTTCATATCAAGTTGCAAATAGAGCCTACAATATCAGTTTTGATAGTCAATGTGCTTCTAAATTCAAAGAAGTAGACATTTTAATTGCTCCCAAAACGCTTGAAAAATATGGTATGTTTAATTTAAAAAACATGGATGCCATTTTTGAAATTGGTTACGAACACGCTATAAAGTGCCTCGAAGTTGCCGATTTTTAAGAAGGACTATAACCTACTTTTGTTCTTTTGTTTGGGACTTCCCATTGGATCATTTCCTTTAAAAAATCATCTACTTTTTCAATAATAACTTTGGTCGTAATATCTGAAGGGGCCATCATGCCAAATTCAATCATATTATTTTCAATAGACACGCCTTCTACTTCTGGATATAACACAAATATGTACACATCACCACTGTAGGTTTGAGAAAATATGAGCGCCCCTCCAGGGATAAATTGAAAAGCCGGAATACGGTTGGTACAATCCATCAATTCCTCAGGAAACGATTCAAAACTAATATTGATGGCTTCACTATTATGGATCCAATTGAGCTCTTGCACTTTCCAACCAATAGCATATTTGGAGACAACCAATTTCAGGGTTTTTAACAACAATGGCTTCGTTTCCTTATTCCATTTCGTTTTTTTAGCGACCACCGTTTCAATAGAATGTTTATAATCTAAAATACGTTCTTCAAGATGTTCTACTTTCATGCGTTCTATTTATTAATTGATTTAGCCTCCTTTTTTGCAGCGCGCTCCTGCTTTCTAAAGTAACTTCGGAATAAAAAGTTATGCTTTAAGGCTTCCATATTTTCATTTAATTTCTGTGAAGCTTCTTTGATCTCTAGCATAGTAGAATCAATTGTTTTCGGCAACTGTTCATCCTTTGTAAGATAGTTGAAAGTACTTTCCGCAGTTCCTATTTCAGCAACGATATTTTCCAACTGCTTGGTTGTTTCAGTAATGGTCCTGCTCGAAAGTTCTAAATTTGATACCATGCGTTCAATTTGATTACCAACAACCGTATCATTCAGCAAAACCCCAGCAGCACTATCTTTCATGTCAATTTGTGCAAATTTGTAATTCAATGTCGCTACTAATTTATTAGTTCCGTCTGTGGTTTCCTTCAAATTAATCAGTGTAGCCCGTATCTCTTTGGAAAGTAACGAATCTGTGATCAAAGCTCCCAGTGCGCCTTCGCCTTTTAAAATTTTATTCGTGATCTTTAATAAATCGGCCGTAAGCAAGGCAGCATTTTCATTGGTTACATTGAGTGTTGATAGCATATCATCGGCGCCAATTTTACTGTAGGTAGGAATGGTGTCTCCCGAAGTAATCGCCAATAGATCTTCTTTCCCTGGTAAAATATTGACCACCATGCTTCCTACGAGTCCGTCTGAACCGATGGTGGCAATCGCATCCTTTTTAATAAAAGCACCCGTTTTTTCCTCAACCATCATTTGCACTACAATAGTTGCCTCATCAACCATATCAATCTTTGCAACAGTTCCTATATTAATTCCCGAATAGCGAACATTATTCCCCAATTGCAGACCATTCACATTTTGAAAAACAGCATAAACTTGCATGTTCTTACTGAAAATATGTTGTCTATTTCCTATAAAATAAAGTGCAGCGACCAAAATAATAGTCCCTAGCACAACGAAAAATCCGACGCGGGTTTTATGAGAAGCTGATTTTTTGGTCATAACAAGGAATTTAAGGTATAGAAAAGCTGCGTGCCTAGCGCCACTTTATACAATGTTTTAAAGTAAGATCGATTTTTCATAAGGATCAATTTTTGAAAAAGGCTTTTATTTTTGGGTCTTCGGAAGTGGAAAGCTCTGCAAAAGTACCTTCCGCATAATTTATACCATCCACCAGCAAGATCATTCTATTACTGATTACTCTAGCACAATCTACATCATGGGTAATGATCAAGGACGATGTTTTATATGTTTTCTGAATGGTGCGCATCAGCTGAATGATCTCTTTGGAAGTAATCGGGTCAAGTCCTGTGGTGGGTTCATCATATAAAATGATCTTTGGTTTTAATATCAATGCTCTGGCCAAGGCTACACGTCTTTGCATCCCTCCAGAAAGTTCGGCTGGCATTAGGTCAATAGCATCTGCTAATCCTACATTTTTTAGGGCTTCAACTACTAATTCTTCAGTTGTTTGAGAGCCCGTGATTTTTTCTCGATTTCTTCGTAATGGAAACTCAAGGTTTTCTCGTACGGTCATCGAATCATACAAAGCACTTCCTTGAAATAAGAAGCCAATTTCGGTTCGTAATACATCCAACTCTTTTCGGCCTAGAGAAGTAATATCAAAATCTCTGATCTTAATCGATCCGCTATCGGCTGCCATTAAACCCACGAGACACTTGATCATAACCGACTTTCCAGATCCTGATTTCCCCATGATGACAAGATTTTCTCCTTCATAGAGTTCTAAACTAAAGCCATTTAGCACATGATTATCACCAAAACTCTTGTGTAAATCCTTTATTTCGAGCACGGGTTTATTCATATGTCAAAGAATATATCAGTTAAAAATACGGCGATAAAATCGATCACAAAAAGTAGCATTGATGTATATACAACGGCAGCATTCGATGCTTCACCAACTCCAACAGTTCCTTTTGAACAATGGTAGCCTTTGTAGCAACCTATTAAACCGATGGCAAAACCAAAAAAGAACGATTTAATCGTCGCGGGAATCACATCGCTAAATTTTAATGCATCAAACACTTTATTAAAATACAATACATATGAAACTTCTCCTTTTAAATTTTCAATAATAGCAGAACCAAAAAGTGCGATCGCATCGCCCATAATGATTAGTAACGGCAGCATGAGCGTTGTTGCTAAAATACGGGTCACTACCAAATACTTAAACGGGTTGGTGCCAGAAACTTCCATAGCATCAATCTGTTCAGTTACTTTCATACTTCCTAGCTCGGCTCCAATACCCGAACCTATTCTTCCTGCACAGATAAGCGCAATGATCACGGGACCAATTTCGCGAACGATTGATATGCTCACCATGGAAGGCATCCAAGATGCGGCTCCAAATTCGAGTAATGTAGGTCGCGATTGCAGTGTAAATACCAAGCCGAGAATAAACCCTGTGACCCCAACCAACATAAAGGAACGGTTTCCCATGTGGTAGCATTGACGTATCAGCTCTTTCCATTCAAAAGGCGAGGTAAACACTTCCTTAAAAAAACGGATGGCAAAGTAGGTTATATCACCTACTTCTTCAAAAAAGCGTTTTGCTTTACTCACTATTGTATTTGCTTGCTCCAATACCCCTTACAGTTTGGAGTAAATGTAGGATCGATAGAACGAAACAGAAATGATATTGGTCAGTTGTAGAAACTGACTTTTGTCATAGTACTTTCTTCCCTTGTATTGTACCTTGAAACTGTATTTATGTGGTGTAAGATGTACTATGCAATGATTTTATCTAGTGCATTTTCAAAATTGCGCAGGTGATAATAAAACACTAGATATAATACTAGCTAACCCTATTCCCAAGATCAGAAGTAGAACATTCGTTCGAAACTGATCTTGGGTTTTTTTTGAGCCATAGATTCAAGCAATCAACTCGCTTTTTCAGAAAAACACACCTTCCCGAAAAATCAACGCAAGCCTTTTTATCTGATCGCTGTATCGTTTTTCGCTATTTGTTGACGTTTCCGCCATTTTACGATTTCGTACCATATTGTACTTAGTATTCCAATACCAATACTTATAGAAATTTGGTATATACTAAGTCTTTCAAATTTAAAGAAGGCCGTGAATGGCGGAACAAACAGAAGTAATACTGTGATGCCAATCGTGATTCCAACGACAATTGGAACCAGCCTATTTTTATACTTAAAGGTGCTGAAAATGGAGTAAATAAAGGAACGATTTACAAAAGTCAAAACAATATTCGCTGTTATAAGGGCAGTAAAAACCATGGTACGCGTTATAGACTCGTTATGCCCATTATTGACCCCAATTTGATAGACAGTCAGCACACCCACAGTGATCAGTAAACCTTGAATAATACTGGTAAAAAGTTCATTCCAACTGAAAAACGTGCTAGAGTTCGGTCTCGGTTTTTGAAGCATCGAATTCTTTTCCAACGGCTCATTTTCATAGACTATGGAGCACGTAGGCCCCATGATCAATTCTAACAAAATCACGTGAATCGGTGTAAAGATATTCGGGTATATCCATCCTAATACAAGGGGAATAAATACAGTGAGTATGATAGGAATATGAATAGAAATTATATATTGGATCGCTTTTTTAAGGTTGGAATAAATTTTTCTTCCCATCGCAACGGCGTCTACCATTTTTGATAGGTCATCATCCACTAAGATCAGGGATGCAGACTGTTTGGCTATTTCAGTTCCTTTTTTACCCATCGCTACCCCAATATGCGCAGCTTTTAAAGCTGGGCCATCGTTTACGCCGTCGCCCGTCATAGCTACAATATGGCCTTGTGCTTTAAGCGCATTCACTATTTTTAGTTTGGCTTCGGGAAACATTCGGGCGAATATGCTTTTTTCGGAAGCAATTTTTTCCAGTTCCATACTATCCATACCAATGAGCTTATCACCTGAAATAAGATCTTCAGAGCCTCTAAAATTTATTTCTTTTGCAATGGCAGATGTCGTTTCAGCAATATCACCCGTAATAATTTTCACTTCGATTCCTGCGTCATAAAAATCCTGAAATACTTTTTCAATATTATCTTTTGGAGGATCATAAAAGGCGACCAATCCTTTAAATTCAAAGGGTAAGTCTTGTTGCTTTTTTGGCCATAGTTCGCCCTCAAAATGTGAAATCCCCACTCCTAACACGCGATATCCTTCCGCAGCCAATTGACTGATCCTTTGTTTTAGATCTTCTTTTTGTTTTTCGCTTACATTTGAAACAGCGATCAAAGCCTCCGGAGCCCCTTTAGCAGCAATGATACGAACTCCTTTCGTATTTGCAAAAACATGAGTCATCATTGGTGGTTTTCCACTCAAAGGATATTCATGTATCATTTTGAAATTGGGCCGCTCATCCTTTGTAACCATGGAAGCATAATAGTTATGTAACGATTGCTCCATAGTATCAAAAGGAATGGGTTCGCTAGCCCACATGGCTATCGTTATAAGCTCTTGCTCGCTCGCGGCAAGCGTTTTATTGACCGAAGAAATTTCATTTGTATTCAAGGTAAAAATCTTAGCCAATCGCATTTTGTTCTTTGTAATCGTACCTGTTTTATCCACGCAGATCACGGTGGCGCTACCTAGTGATTCCACAGTCTTCATCTGTTTTACGATGACTCCCATATTCATAAGTCGCCATGCACCTATAGCCATAAAAGTGGTGAATGCTACTGGGATTTCCTCAGGCAAAATACTCATAGCGAGCGTTAACGCTTTTAAGAGACTATCTAAAACGTTTCCAGAATTATAATAATTAATACCCCAAACCAGTAAAAAGATCATCGTTCCTGCGATCACCATTTTTTTTACAAAATTGTTTATTTGAAGTTCAAGCGTTGATTTTTCAGAGGATATGTTTTCAATGCTTTTTCCTATTTGCCCAACTTTGGTTTGATTACCAATCGCTGTAATTTCAGCAATTGCGAGTCCGCCCATCACCTGCGTTCCCATAAATATTTTATTATCTTCTGAGGAAGCGTCTTTATCTATGGAAAAAGATTCTCCAGTTAAGATAGATTCATTTACTGAAAAGTCGTTGGAATGTACAATCGTGCCATCTGCGACAATGGTTGAACCTTCCTCCACCATCAAAAAATCACCAACTACAAGATCTTCGCTTCTAATTTCGACAACCATGCCGTTTCGGATTACCTTACACAAGGGCTGGGAAAGTTCCTTCAGCTTTTCTAGCGCATTATTTGTTTTAGCATCTTGATAGAGTGAAATGGCGGCTACCAACAGAATGGCTGCCGAGAGAAATATACCATCGCCTGTATTTCCCGTAAAAAAATATAAAGTTGCAGCAACAAATAGTAAGATGACCATTGGTTCCTTGACCAAGCTTACGATCGCATCTAATAATGGGTTCTTTTTTCTAGACGAAAGAATATTAGCCCCATATTGTTTTCTTGAAGCGATTACTTCGTCCTGACTAAGCCCTTGAATATCAATGTTTTTTATAGACATTATATTTAATTATTAAACCGATTGAACTCGATACGTGCATAGTCACTAAGGATATTATTGGCGTGTTTCTTTACGATTTAACCTATATGAATTCCTATGGAGTCCTCGAAAATTGTAGCGGTTAAAAGTATGCTGTATTCCAAGTAAGTGCAATGACATATATCATATGGAAAGAAGATGACTTCGTAGCAATTCCTTGTAATCAAAACGTTGTAAGATGCTATAATTAATAGTAATTTCGACTTTTATTTGCTTTAATTTATCAATAATAAAGATATTAAAATGAAACCTATTACGCCTTCCACCACCTACCCGCTAGAAGCGTATAAAAAATTATGCTTTTTAAAGAATATCATTACCAATCCAAATATTATTGTTGGTGATTTTACCTACTACGACGACTTTGAAGATGTAACCAATTTTGAAAAAAATGTCAAATATCATTTTGATTTTATTGGTGATAAACTAATTATTGGCAAGTTCTGTATGATCGCCTCTGGAGTATCTTTTATTATGAATGGCGGCAATCACCTGACGGAAGCCACTACTGCGTATCCTTTTGCAATTTTTGGCGGTCATTGGGAAAATGCCATGCACGGTAAAACATATCCTTCTAAGGGTGATATCCTTGTGGGTAATGATGTTTGGATAGGTCATGACGCCACAATAATGCCTGGTATTACAATTGGAGATGGTGCTATTATTGCAGCGAAATCTGTGGTAACTAAAGATGTGGCGCCTTATACTATTGTGGGCGGAAACCCGTCTCAAATAATTAAAGAACGCTTCGATATAGCGACTATTAATAAATTACTTGCTTTAAAATGGTGGGATTGGGATGTGGACAAAATTTCAAAGCACTTGCAATTATTGACCTCAGAGCCAAACGTCTTTTTTGATAACTACAAATCCATTTGAATTGGTAATTTTCAGCTTGATGTGTTTAAAAACTTGCTATAGATAATATGCTTATTTTCTCGTGTCAAAATCCTTAAAGCACTATTGTTTAAATCAATTTACAGCATCCCATTAGACTTTTAATGCAGAAAAAGGAATCTTGGATTTAGAAATCGATCAAAAAATCTGGACAGTAAATAGGGATAATAAAAAATACAAAAAACAAAAATAGTACAGCCCAAAGAACCCACATTAAAAGGGGAAAAGTAATTAATTCTCCTTTCGATTTTGGGCGCAGTGAATGCGCAATCAAACCATGGACACCAAGACTGAATAGCAAAAAGTCAAGACTTGAAGCAATAACTAAAAAGCTCCTAGAGTGTGATTCTTTTACTATAAAAAGATAAATTCCCAATGCAATTGCAACAACGATAATTATTCTAAATATTCTTCTAGACATTTTACAACAGTTTTTAAATTTTATAAATGAAATATGCCATAATTATGGGCATTAAAGCTCATCAAAGGTATTTTACCGTAAGACTCCATTTTTTTTACCAAATCTCTATGGAAAATTTCTGAAATGATACTTTTATTTTCTCTTTCTAGCATAGCGATTACATCTGCATTTGCTTTTCCTAAGTATATTTTGAGATCATTGAACACGTCATCAGAATAGAGAATATTAAATTCGAGGTTACGGTATGGAATACATTTATGAATTTTATCTTCTATTTCTTTTTTCTCCGCCTTCCCTATTATTCTTTCAGATGAGGAAATATGAACAATTTTAATTTTAGCTTGAAGAAGCTCGGCTATTTCTGCAAGTTTGTCTATCGCACCAAGATCTTCTTCTTCAAAATCGGTAGCATAAACGATGGTTTTAATTTCTTTATGACTTACGCCTGCTGGAATTGCAAGTACAGGACAAGGTGATTTTTCAATGAGATGTTTGGTGGTATTACCCATGATAACTTCACGTAAAATACTACCGCCTTTCATTCCGGTAACTATTAATAAAGGTGCTACATTACTGGCTTTAGATATAATTCCGTCAATAACCGACGTATCTTCAATGGCTTCAATCTTGACGTTCATTTTTTCTAACTCACTTCCTAAATGCTCCTTGCAAAAATCTTTAAGTTTTGCGTTATGCTTTTTAAAAGCATCTCCCTCAATATCTGGAAATGGATCTTCTGCTTCTAAGCTTAAACCATCTAACATCGTTGGATAATCGAAAATATGAATCACTTCTAAAGTTGCATTAATTGCTGTACTTAAGGAATAGGCATACTTCAGTGCAGCAACAGAATTCTCTGAATAATCGGTGGCATATAAAATTGTTTTCATTAGACAACTATGGTTTTAAGGTTTTACTTAAAAACAAAGTTATATATCAAATAGTGAAGATGAAATGACCTAGGTCATTTTATACATAAAGTCCCCTATCTACATTTACTGTCTAAAATTTCCTATTATGAATAAAATAAATATAAACGACCTTCTTTGGATGTATCGCGCTATGAAAAAGTCAAGATATTTTGAAGAAAGGATCGAAAAAGCTTACTTAGAAGGTAAACAGCCCATATTTAACATCGGAGCTGGCCCTATTCCAGGGGAAATGCACCTATCTAACGGACAGGAACCATCTGCAGCTGGCATGATTGTTCATCTAACAAAGAATGACACGGTTTCAGCAACACATCGTCCGCATCACCAAGCCATAACCAAAGGTGTAGACCTAAAGAAAATGACTGCCGAGATTTATGGAAAGAAAACAGGACTTGGTAAAGGGAAAGGTGGGCATATGCATTTATTCGATCCTAGCGTAAAATTTTCTTGTGGTGGTATTGTTGGTGGTGGAATTCCTCACGCCGTAGGAGCCGCGTTGGCAAATAAGAAAAAAGGCACCAGTGATATAGCTGTTGCTTTTATAGGTGAAGGTGCTGCCAATTCGGGAGCTTTTCACGAGTCATTGAACTTGGCAGCCTTGTGGAACTTGCCATTCATATTAGTAGTGGAGGATAATTCTTGGGGAATTTCTGTTGCCCAAAAAGCTTCTACTAGCGTACCATCTAATGACTTACGAGCTAAAGGATATGGTATTAAAGGTTATTTGGTAAAAGACAATGACCCACTTGAGATGTATAAAGTAAGTAAAGAAGCTGTTGAAAGAGCAAGAAAAGGTGAAGGCCCCTCTATTATAGAGATTAAAACCTATCGCTATCTAGGTCATTTTCAAGGAGATCCTGAGTTATATCGTAATAAAGAAGAAGCTCCAAGTTTAAGAGCAAAAGATCCTATTGAACGGTTAAAGGAATACATGTTAAAAGATAATTTGTCAACTACAGAAGAGATTGATGCTCTTGAAAATGAAATCTACACAGAAGTAGATACGGCTTTTGAGTTTGCGATTAAAAGTGATTATCCGAAACCTGAAGAAGCGTTAGAGCACGTGTTTTATTAACCATCTAACAGCAGGCAGAAAACCTAAAAAATTATAAAATGGAAACAACAAAAGAAAAAATAAAAAAGCTCACCGGAAGCAAAGCCATGATTCAGGCTTTGGAACAAGAAATGGAAAAAGATGATCGCATCTTTATAATGGGTGAAGATGTAGGGAAATACGGCGGAATCTTTGGCTCAACCACAGGACTTTATGATAAATTTGGAGGAGAACGAATTATGGATACGCCCATTTCCGAAACAGGATTTATAGGAGCTTCGGTTGGTGCAGCTGCAGCAGGATTACGACCTATTGTAGAGTTAATGTTTGTAGATTTCCATGGGGTGGTAATGGATCAAATTTATAATCATATCGCTAAAATACCGTATATGAGTGGTGGCAACGTACAATTGCCAATCGTCATTTTAACGGCTGTTGGTGGTGGCTATAGTGATGCTGCGCAGCATTCTCAAACCCTATATGCTAGTTTCGGACATCTACCTGGTTTAAAAGTGGTAGCACCTACTTTTCCCCAAGACATAAAAGGGATGTTAATTTCCGCAATACGCGATAACAACCCAGTAATTTTTATGTTTCATAAAACGCTACAAGGGCTAGGGTGGATGGATCAATTGGATGCTTCTTTAGGACCTGTTCCAGAAGAATCTTATACAATTCCTTTAGACAAAGCGAATGTCGTTAGAAAAGGTAGTGATGTGACCATCGTTGGTGTGCAAATGATGACTGTGAAGGCGCTAGAAGCAGCTAGTGAATTAGCTGACTTAGGAATTGAGGCTGAAGTAATCGACTTACGTTCTATAAAACCGATTGATAAGAAAACCATTTTAAAATCGGTTGAAAAAACAGGGCGTCTATTAGTAGTTGATGAAGATTATTATTCCTACGGAATTACCGCCGAAATAAGTGCAATAGTTGCTTCGGAAGGATTTCATTATTTAAAAGCTCCCATAGTAAGATTAGCCATTCCAGATGTTCCAATTCCGTATAGCCGCGTGATGGAACAGTACGTGATCCCTGATGCAAAAGACATCGTAGCTGCAGTAACAAACATGAAAATAGTTTAGTATGTCAAAGTTGAAAGAAATAGTTCTTCCCGAAGAATTAGGAGAAGGAACCGAAAGTTCTATCGTACTCTGGTATAAAGAACCAGGCGATTCTTTCGAAGAAGGGGAAACAATCGTCGAAGTACAGACTGAAAAAGTTGCTTTTGAAGTAGCAGCACCCTTTTCAGGCACTCTGAAAGAAATAAAAGTAAAAAGGGGTGAGTCAGCTACTGTTGGGCAGGTTATTGCCATGGCTGAACCAAACCTATAACAACGCAATAAATAAATCTAACTATGAACGATTTCAGAAATAGGCCAAAAGATAATTATATCCTAGAAGCCGATTGGACAAAATTATATGTTCTAACAGAACATTGGAAGTCAGGTCTCTTATTCTATAAAGATGATCTAACCTTTCTACATTATCTAATTGACAAATATTTTCTATATCTCTCAAAGAGAGAGAATATTGATAGGGTACAGGAAATTGAAGTTAACATGCTTAAAGTAGATAAACAATGTGCTTCACTATTGGAAAAAACAAATAAGCATTTAATGCATCTTGCCGAGTTGATAGATAATCCGTTTGCTTATGATTCACATAAATTTAGAACAGAACATGCTGATCTTGAAGACGGACTCGCTCAATTTGTAAAAGATTTCAGAAAAAACAGAAAAGAAGTCTTTACCATTACTGAACATATAATAGATGGAGAAGAATTAGTGCGCCAGCTTAACCTTCTTTCTAAATAACCTATTCAAATTTATTTTTACCAATCGCATTTATTGTAACAGCCTATGTTACATTAAGTGCGATTTTGTTTTATGCTGCGAATTCAAAACACTGACCTATGTCATAAGAATAATCAACGCAACTACATAGATTTGCCATTACAAAGTTGAATACAATGAAAAAGTACAGATGGTTAATACTCCTCGTTATAGCAATTGCTGCAATAAGCTATTTTTATGTTGTGCCAAAATTAGAGTCCAAAAAACTTGATTATACGTTCACATCATTACAAATAGGAAATATTGAAGCAGATGTATCTAGTACAGGTACGGTAGAAGCTATAAATACCGTAGAGATAGGTACTCAAATTTCAGGTACAATTAAGAAAATTAATGTCGATTATAATGACAAAGTAACTGCAGGACAGATTCTAGCAGAAATGGACCTGAAACTACTAAGTACCAATCTCACTAGTGCACAAGCGAATTTGGGAGTGAGTAAGGCACAACTAGCGCAAGCTAAAGATGAATATGAGCGAAATAAAACGCTTTTTGAAAAAGGTGTAATTGCAACGAAAGAATTCAACACCTCTAAATTTGCTTACAACCAAGCTTTAAGTGCAAAGAAAGCGTCGGCAGCATCCGTAAATAATATTTTGGTTAATATGGGATATGCCCATATTACTTCTCCTATTAACGGCACCGTTATAGAACGTAGCGTAGAAGAAGGTCAAACTGTAGCGGCCTCATTTTCTACGCCTACCCTATTTGTTATTGCCGAAGATCTTTCGAAAATGCAAATTCTGGCAGATATGGATGAAAGTGATATTGGTTATATCAAGGACGAAATGCAAGTTCGCTTTACAGTTCAGACATATCCCGAAAAGGAATTTCATGGGACCGTTAGCCAAATTAGACTACAACCCATAGAGATAAACAATGTTGTTAACTATCAAGTAGTCGTTGATGTTGACAATAAAAATGGCTTATTATTACCCGGAATGACGGCTAACTTAGAGTTTGTCACGAATTCGGCTAAAAATGTGTTATTGGTCAATAATTCAGCCTTGCGATTTAGACCTAACGAAGCTATGTTAGAAGAAATCAAACCCCTATTACAGGAAAAGGCCAAAACAATACTTACAGATTCGTTGCAAACTCAATTTAACGCTACAATTAGTAATGAAGACTTATTTACTCCCACAAATTTTAAAAGTGACCTACCCTCTAATATTGATGGTTTCTTTTATGAAAATGCACAAGGAAAATTAGATTTCAAGTTTATTGAAATTGGTATTAAAACAGGGTTACAATCTGAAATAAAACGGTTTTTGGATGATTCAGATTTATCGGAAGGTAGTAAGGTAATCAATGGAATCAAATCTAAAAAATGACCAAATGCCTACCAAAAAAGTCATAGAGACGAAAAAGTTAAGTCGGATATTCAAAAACGGAGCGATTGAAGTAAAGGCACTTACGGATGTAGATATAGTCATTGAGCAGGGAGAGTTTGTGGCCATCATGGGAGCGTCAGGCTCTGGTAAGTCAACCCTCTTACATATCATTGGATGTTTAGACAGAGCGACTTCTGGAGAATACAACTTGGATGGCGTTCAGGTAAATGCACTAGACAAAAATCAATTGGCTGATGTTCGCAATCAAAAAATTGGCTTCATTTTTCAAAGCTATAATTTATTGTCTAGAACCACGGCCTTAGAAAACGTAGAACTGCCTCTAATTTATGATAGAACAGGGCAATTTTCAAATTCTAAAGAAATTGCCAGAAAAGCATTAGAACAAGTTGGTTTAGCAGATCGTATTTACCACAAGACCAACGAATTATCTGGAGGACAACAACAACGCGTTGCCATTGCGAGAGCTTTGGTGAATAACCCTGCGCTTATTTTGGCCGATGAGCCTACCGGGAATTTAGACAGCAAAGCCAGCATCGATATCGCCGATCTTTTTGTTCAGCTGAACAATGAAGGAAAAACCATTGTAATGATTACACACGAACCCGAGATCGCACAGTTTGCAAAACGGATGATTTATTTAAGAGATGGACAAATAATTTCTGATAAACTCATAGAAAATAGAAGCACTAAAGAATTCGCTTTAAAAGAATTGGAAAAACCTGTAACACCATAAAATTAGCACGATGAGAAGGTTTTATAAAATATTTAAAGTTGCTTTTCATTCTATTAATAAAAATAGAACGCGAAGCTTATTAACGATGCTAGGTATCATCATTGGTGTGGGTGCTGTGATAATGACGATTTCCGCAGGAGAAGGAGCTACACTACAAGTTCAAAATCAAATATCAGGTTTGGGGACCAATTTATTAATGATACAGACCAAGTCTGAACATAAAGCAGGAATCAATGTACGAATGGGTCGACCTATTGACAAGAAAGATTTTGACATGTTACAAAAAAATTCGGTTTGGATGCCCCAATTATCTCCCTTAGTAGCAATTGGAGCTCAAGCCATTGGACCAAACGGTTATAAGTCTACGACCGTATATGGCGTTTCATATGACTATTTTTATATCACAAGCAAAGAAATAGCATTGGGCAATTTCTTTACAAAAGAAGATGTAAAAACGGCTAAAAAATTCTGTGTTATTGGTGAAACAATCCGACAAGAATTATTTCCAGGACAAGACCCTATTGGAAGACAAATACGCCTCGATAAAGTGCCTTTTACCGTGGTTGGACTATTAACAGAAGAAGGAACTGGCGGTATGGGCCAAGACATGGACGATATAGTGATTGCTCCCTATACCACCATTCAAAATAGATTATATGGTCATCAAAGAGGCTACAATTTGATCATGGCAAGTGCTTTAAGTGAAAACCACATAGCAGATGCCGAAATAGAAGCTACAGAACTATTACGAGAATCACATAAAATTAAAGATGGAGATGATGATGATTTTGAGATCACCACCCAAATCGAGCTTCAGGAAATCACAGGAAATATTACCGGTATATTGACTATCTTATTGGGAGCTGTAGCAAGTATTTCACTTATTGTTGGTGGGATCGGAATTATGAATATCATGTTGGTTTCCGTCACGGAACGCACACGAGAAATAGGCACACGATTGGCTATAGGCGCAAGAGAAAGCGATATCCTAACCCAATTTCTAATCGAGGCCATCGTATTAAGCCTTGTTGGGGGAATTTTGGGAGTTATTTTTGGAATCATCGGAAATCAAATCATCTATAAAGCGACTGGTTTTTATATTCCAACCGCCGTTTATTCGATATTAATTGGTTTCGGATTTTCAGCTTTAGTAGGTGTTGCTTTTGGTTATTTTCCTGCGCGCAAAGCAGCAAAATTGAATCCTATAGACGCTTTGCGTTACGAATAAAATGTAAAATTAACGAAACAAAAGAAGATGAAAGATTTGCACAACATACTAAGAGAAATAACACAACTTACTACAAATATTGAAACGAATTATCCAGAGCTCTATCGTTCTTTAGATGAAGATCCATTGACCATAGCAACCTCAAGTCACCCGCACGTAGACAAGAAAGCAATGCAGGAATATCTAGAAACTTTAAAACAAGTATTAGAGCACTACTTAGAAGAATGCAAAATAAAAAAGAACTGTAATTAACAACAAAATCATGGGAGAGATCGCTACATCTAACAGGCAAATAACACTTTTTTACAGCTCTAATTCAGTAAGAGCTAAACAAACCTTGGCATACGCAAAAGCAGAAGGACTAAAGATCGAAGAAATCGATATCCTTAAAACAAAGCTAACAGGTACGCAAATTGTTGAGCTTGCAGACCGATTAAATCTTGTTGTAGCCGACTTGGTTAATCAAGAACACCCGTCATATAAATCACATTTCGAGCACCATAATTTTTCCACTGATGATTGGATCAAATTAATACAACACAATCCAGAAATTATGAAACAACCTATTGCTTTACGAGGAGATACTACTATCTTAGTAGAAACTCCCACAGATATCATCAAAATATAGTATCGAAGTTTATGACAGATAAACGAACTAACAAAGCCATCTATATTGCCACCACAGAACCTAATAGCGGTAAATCTATTGTCTCTTTAGGATTGATGCAAGCTCTCTTAGGAAAGGCAGCAAGAGTGGGTTATTTTAGGCCAATAATTGACGATTTCAAACCAGGGAAAATTGATAATCATATCAACACAATTTCCACCTATTTTAATTTAGACATCAAGTTTGAAGATGCTTATGCTTTTAGCCGAAGCGAGGTCATTAAGATGAAAAATGAGAATAAGGACGAAGAAATAATCAGTAGGATCATTGAAAAGTATAAAGCCATTGAAGAACGTTGTGATTTCGTTTTAGTTGAAGGTACCAGTTTTGTAGGAGAAGGTTCTATTATTGAATTTGACATCAATGTTTTAATTGCTAAAAACTTGAATGTTCCAGCCATTATATTAGCCAGTGGAATAGGCAAAACTTTAGATGAACTTGTTGGCAACTTACAAATGGCATTTGATTCCTTTAAGGATAAAGGCGTTAAGGTATTAGCTGTTATTGCGAATAAAGTAGAACAAATTAATCAAAACCTAGTGGTTTCTGAATTAGAAAAGTATTTGCCTTCAGACGTAATTGTAAATGCCATTCCACTAAATCCTATTTTGGCAAATCCTTCAGTTAAAGAAATAGTAGACGCCTTGGGCGGAAAGGTACTTTTTGGTGAAGATTACGTTAATAATCAAGCTGGTTATTTTAGCGTGGGAGCCATGCAGTTGCGAAATTATCTTACCCACTTAAAAGAAAATAGTTTGGTGATTACGCCTGGAGATCGAGCAGATATAATTCTAGGAGCGCTACAAGCAAATATTTCAGACAAATATCCTATAATATCTGGTATTGTACTAACAGGAGGCCTGATCCCTGAAGATTCGATCATTAAACTTATTGAAGGACTCTCAGATATTGTTCCAATTATTTCAGTAAAAGAAGGAACATTTTCAATTACCAATCGTATTGGAACCATAAAATCACAAATTTATGCCGAGAATACACAGAAGATCACTACGTCTATAAACGACTTTGAAAAGTATGTGAAAGCAGATGCTTTAATTGAACGTCTAATTACGTTCAAAACAAATGGAATTACACCAAGAATGTTTCAGTATAACTTATTGAAAAAAGCAAAATCTAACAAAAAACATATCGTTTTACCTGAAGGACTTGATGAACGCATTCTCATAGCAACAAAACATTTAATCGATTTGGATGTCGTAAAAATCACCTTACTTGGGGATAAAAAACAGATCGAAGAAAAAATAGCAACGCTCGATATTGCATTTGACCTGAGCCAGGTTGCCATCATTAATCCAAGAGAATCAGTTTATTTTGAAGCGTATACGAATACGCTCTATGAACTTCGGAAGCATAAGAATGTTAATCTTGCAATGGCTCAAGATTTAATGGAGGATGTGTCTTATTTTGGAACAATGATGGTTTATAAGGGTGATGCAGATGGGATGGTTTCTGGAGCCATTCATACAACACAGCATACCATTCTTCCTGCACTACAATTTATAAAAACAAAGCCTGGAGCATCCATCGTTTCTTCCATATTTTTTATGCTTTTGGAAGATCGTGTTTCTATCTATGGAGATTGTGCAATTAACCCGAATCCTACATCAGAGCAATTAGCAGAAATCGCTATTTCTTCGGCCGCCACGAGTACAGCGTTTGGGATCGAACCAAAAATTGCAATGTTGTCTTACTCTTCGGGAACCTCTGGTGTTGGCGAAGATGTGCAAAGGGTAAGAAAAGCAACAGAACTTGTTAGAAGTAAAAGACCCGATCTTAAAATAGAAGGCCCTATTCAGTACGATGCAGCAGTGGATATAAAAGTAGGGAAGCTAAAGCTGCCAAATTCTGAAGTTGCCGGACAAGCAAATGTTTTTATTTTTCCAGATCTTAATACCGGAAACAACACCTACAAAGCAGTGCAAAGAGAAACCAAAGCATTGGCCATTGGACCCATTATTCAAGGGTTAAATAAACCCGTTAACGATTTAAGCCGCGGGTGTACCATCGATGATATTTTTAATACGGTTATTGTTACTGCCATTCAGGCGCAAGGTATTTAAACAAACACCTATGAATATATTGATCATTAACTCCGGAAGTTCCTCCATAAAATTTCAATTAATAGAAATGCCTTCGGAAGTATTAATATGTAGTGGTTTAGCAGAACGTATCGGTGATGAAGACGCTGTTTTAAAATATAAAACGAATACGTTTGATTTTGAACAAATAGAACCATTAAACTCCCATAAGGAAGCATTACAAAAAATAGTAGCCCTCCTACTCCACCCGGAAAAAGGAGTGATTCAAAATACTGACGAAATTGAAGTCGTTG
>Ga0209344_10002405_pt1 | contig 20895 bp, 20 predicted proteins | sample Cruoilmetagenom6_FD_187293 | JGI IMG/M metagenome (GOLD analysis project Ga0209344, IMG submission 187293) | Oil polluted marine microbial communities from Coal Oil Point, Santa Barbara, California, USA - Santa Barbara Oil Seep Sample 6 (SPAdes)... | ecosystem: Environmental > Aquatic > Marine... | reverse complement strand
TCAAAATGTAAAAAGAACTTACTAGGACTTTGAAAAAAATAAATCAACTCGAAAGTTTAAATAAAAAAGCCTCTTTTTTTGAAGAGGCTAATATTTAATGGTGACCTGGCTGGGGCTCGAACCCAGGACCCTCTCCTTAAAAGGGAGATGCTCTACCAACTGAGCTACCAGGTCAATAAATAATTTTCAGGATTTATTTCCCTTAATGCGGGTGCAAATATACGTCGATAACTTTATTTTGCAAGCCATTTTTAGATAAATTTATTTTTTTTTGAAAACCCTATTATTTAGTTCAATTTTGTGCAAATGAAAGATATGAAAATAGTTTTGGTCGGTTACATGGGTAGTGGTAAAACAACCGTGGGTAGAATAGTTGCTAACCATTTGAATATTAATTTTTTAGATTTAGATGCCTATATCGAAGCAGGAGAGAAAATGTCAATAACTTCAATTTTTGAGAAAAAAGGAGAAATTTATTTTAGAAAAAAAGAGATTGAATATCTTAATAAAGTTTTTTTAAATAAAGATAGTTTTGTGCTTTCACTTGGTGGTGGAACGCCTTGTTTTGGAAATAATATGGAGCTTATAAATAGTAAGACCCCTAATTCTTTTTACTTGAATGTTGGCATTAATGAGATTGAAGAGCGTTTGGCAAAAGAAAAAGAGCATAGACCTATGATTTCACACTTGCAAGATGATGAACTAACAGAGTTTATAGGCAAACATTTGTTTGAAAGAAGCTTCTTTTACAATAAAGCGCACCATAAAATTAAAAGTAATAAGAATACCCCAACAGAGACCGCTGAGATGATCATAAATAAGCTAGTCTAAATACACCCTGTCATTTTTAGTTTCAAAATGAACGTTTACATGTTCTTGTAATGATGTAGATAGTGAAATTCCTTTGTAATCTGCTTTTACAGGATATTTCTTATGATTTCTATTTACCAAAACTGCGGTTTTAAGCTGTTTTAATGGTGTTTTAAGAAAGTGATGAACTCCATATATCAATGTTGTACCAGAATTAAGTACATCATCTACTATTACTACCGATTTATTTATGAATTCCTGTTCTGGAATTGATGTACTTACACCGCTTGACAAGGGATCATTTTTATCCATCGATAATTTGCAGAGTACAATTTTTGCTTCTGTAATCTTTTTGAGTTTTGCTACGATCTTTTTTGCAAATTGTAATCCGCAGCCTTCGATACCTGCAATAATGATTTTTTCTTCAGAAACATTTGCCTCATAAATTTGATATGCTATACGTTCAATTTTATGTTGAATCTGCTGATGTGAAAGTATGGTCTGTTGCATGGGTTTTTCTTAAAACAATAAAGATAGTTATGTTTTTAAAAGTATTTGCTAATCGTTAATTTCTTTACTTGAATTATCTGGCATGTGGTTTTCCTCTTTATTTTCATTTGAGGGAGTGTCTAAATAGTCATCAATGTCTCGTCGATCTTTTTTTGTCGGTCTTCCTATTCCTTTTTTACGATAATAATCTTTAGAATATTGCAAAAGTTCATTGTGTTCAAAGGCTTCTTTTGGTGTGGTATCTTTTCTATATATATTAACTAATTTGGCACCTACGCGATTTGGGGGAATATCAAGTACTGTAAATTTATAATCTATTTGATTTTTACGTACTAAGATTTCATCCATCGGGTATACTTCTCTGCCTGGTTTGGCGGTTATGCCGTTAATTTTTGCATGTCCTTTTTTACAAGCAGTTGTTGCAATGTTTCGTGTTTTAAAATATCGTGTGCTCCACAAGAATTTGTCTATGCGCATTATGACGGGTATTTCTTTGTTAACTTCCTAACAAAAATAAGGGAAAATTGTATCTTGCGCGTTCAAAATAAATTATTGATGAAATTGAGAATTGCTTATTTGTTAATAGCTGGTTTGCTAATACTGGGGTCATGTAAGAATGACGATGATACTATTGGTGAAGTTGTACCGCCAAGGTTGTTAAGTGAAGTTACTGAAGAGGATGATGCTGAGATAATAGAGTTCTTAAAAACGCATTTCTACAATGAAGATGAATTTGAAACTCCGCCAGAAGGTTTCGATTTTAAAATTAGGTTTGATACCATTGCGGGTGAAAACAGTACTAAACGATCTATTTTTGATAGCCCTAATTTAATTACGCAAACAATTACGGTTGATTCTGAGGATTTTGGAAGAGAAGATGACAATGAAATTATTGATCAAACATTTTATACGTTAGTAGTTAGACAGGGAGTTGTTGAGGGCAAACCAACTATTGGCGATAACATTATTTTGAGATATGAAGGTTCTTTTTTAGATGGTAGTTTGTTCGATGCATCTTCGAATCAACCAATACCTCTTAATTTATCTGGAGTTGTTAGAGGGTTTGGTAACGGAATGAAAAACTTACAAACGGGTAATGGTCCAATAGAAAATGGAGATGGCACTATTAGTTATGAAGGGTATGGTATTGGAGCTATTTTTATTCCTTCAGCACTCGGGTATTTTGATTCTAGTTCTGCGAGTGGTAGTGTACCGGTTTATTCGCCACTAATATTTAAAGTTGATGCATTCGAGTATGAGAAAGATACGGATTTTGATGGAGACGGTATTCCTTCAATTTTAGAAGATATAAACGGTAATGGAAATCTTAATGATGATAATACCGATATTGATTTAGAGTCTATTTTTGCCCAATCAGCTAACCATAATGATACCGATGATGATGGTGATGGTATTTTGACCATTGATGAAATTGAATTGGATGACGATGGTAATTTTGTTGGTTTCTTAGATACAGATGGCGACGGTACACCTGATCATCTTGATAATGACTTATAGAGAATCAATTTAAAGCATAAAAACCTCTTAAGAATTCTTAAGAGGTTTTTTGTTTCTTGTGGTTTTGATTACATCGTCAAAGACAAACTTAATATTAATTGATCTGGTCTAGTATCTATTCTACTTGGACCAACATTTGTAATATTCGTATTGATAAATGAAGCTTCGTTGTCACTAAATCCTCTTTCATAACGCAAATCAATCCCTAGTTTTCCTAAGCTTACTCCGGCGCCAATATTCATTCCAACGGAAAAATCATTTTCTACATCATCAATGGTAATCCCATCAAATTCAGTGTCTAAAATGTACTGAAAAGCAGGTCCGGCAAAAACATGTAGTGGTCCTATGACATTTATCCCTAAAAGTATTGGTACATCTAATTTACTCATATTAAAATCTACATCATCATAATCAGATTTGGTTTTGGTATATACCAATTCTGGTCTCAGGTAAACTTTTGATGCCCCAAATTCTCCAAAAATACCAAGGTGGTATCCTACATTTCTATCAGGGTTTCTAGCAGCGTCACCGGCAGATTCAAAGTAATCTCCGTTCGCATTGTAATTTAACCCCCCTTTAATTCCGAATTCTAAAACATTCTGTGCCATTCCGTAAAATCCAGCGAGTGCCATAAAGGCAACTAAAATCATTTTTTTCATGTCGTTGTTTTTTTAAGTGGTACTTGCAATAAATACGATACCAAATGTTTCATTTTTCATTATACCATTAGAACGAAGGTAAAATACCTTTATTGTTCAGGACCTCTTTTGGGTCAATTTCAATTGTATGAAGTTACAATTGAGGGTATTTTTGTTTACCATTATCATTAACATCTTTGCTTTTTATTAAGTTTTACCCACACACAGTTCATTATATTTGCAGCTAGAATTAGAAAGTTTGAAATTTACATTACACAGTACAGATTTACAATCAAAGGCTAGGGTAGGTACTATTGTTACTGATCACGGCACTATAGAAACCCCAATTTTTATGCCGGTGGGTACGGTAGCCTCTGTAAAAGGGGTACATCAAAAAGAACTAAGAGAAGAAGTAAATCCTGATATTATTCTAGGAAACACCTATCATTTATTTCTTCGTCCTAAAACGGAAATTTTAAAAAAAGCGGGCGGACTCCATAAATTTATGGGTTGGGATAGAAATATTCTTACCGATAGTGGTGGATATCAAGTATATTCTTTGTCTGGAAATAGAAAGATTAAAGAAGAAGGGGTAAAATTTAAATCGCATATAGATGGTTCGACGCATTTGTTTACTCCTGAAAAAGTTATGGAAATTCAGCGTGTAATTGGCGCAGACATTATTATGGCTTTCGATGAGTGTACACCTTACCCTTGTGAGTATAATTACGCTAAGCGCTCTATGCATATGACGCATAGGTGGTTAGATAGATGTATTAATCATTTGGAAAAAACTCCTTATGAGTACGATTACGCGCAAACATTTTTCCCAATTGTTCAAGGATCCACTTATAAAGATCTTAGAAGACAATCTGCTGAATATATAGCCAATGCTGGTGCTGAGGGTAATGCAATTGGCGGACTGTCGGTTGGTGAGCCGGCTGAAGAAATGTATGGTATGACCGAGGTGGTATGTGAGATTTTACCTGAAGATAAACCAAGGTATTTAATGGGTGTTGGTACACCTATTAATATTTTGGAGAATATTGCTCTAGGTATAGATATGTTCGATTGTGTGATGCCTACTAGAAATGCTAGAAACGGAATGTTGTTTACTGCACATGGTACTATAAATATTAAGAACAAAAAGTGGGAAGATGATTTCTCGCCTATAGATGAAATGGGTACTACTTTTGTAGACCGTGAGTATTCTAAAGCGTATTTAAGACATTTATTTGCGGCTAATGAATATTTGGGTAAACAAATAGCAACAATTCATAACTTAGGCTTTTATATGTGGTTGGTGCGAGAGGCACGTAAACATATTATTTCAGGAGATTTCAGAGCATGGAAAGACATCATGGTAAAACAAATGGATAAAAGGCTATAATGCTATCAATAATAGATAAATACATTCTTAAGCGGTATTTGGCAACTTTTTCGTTGATGCTCTTATTGTTTATTCCCATAGGTATTATGGTGAATTTAGCAGAGCAGATCGGTAAAATGATCGATAACGAAGCGCCATTGGACGAAATTGTAATGTATTATGTGAATTTTACTATTTACATCGGTAATCTATTATTTCCGATATTTTTATTTCTCTCGGTTATATTTTTTACTTCTAAGCTTGCAAATAATACAGAGATCGTTGCTATTTTAAGCTCTGGTGTATCTTACGGGCGGTTTTTAAGACCATATATTATCGGTGCATCTATGATTGCGGTTTTAATGTTCTTTATGACTATGTTCATTGTTCCCAATGCTAGTGTGGGTTTTAATGAGTTTAAGTATAAGTACCTTAAAAAGGGTAAAAAGGATAGGGTTACGAACAACATTTTTAACCAACTGAATGAAACCGATTTTATTTATGTGAGTAGTTTTGATCCGGCCAGGCAGCTAGGTCATAATTTTACATTTGAGCGTTTTAAAGAGAATAATGAGCTAGATTTTAAAATATCTGCGGCTAATATCAGATGGGTAGATAAAGATTCTAGTTACCGTTTAACATCCTATAAAAAACGAACCGTTATAGGCGATACGGCAATTATAGAAAGTAAACGTAGGTTAGATACCATTTTTGCTTTTGATATAGGAGACTTAACCCCAGTATCTTATGTGGCCGAAACGAAGAACCTTTTTGAATTGGATACGTTTATTAACGATCAAAGAAGAAAAGGCGCATCTAATATTAATACCTATGTTTTGGTGAAGTACAAGCGTTGGGCACTGCCCTTAACCGCTTTTATTTTGACGCTGATCGCTGTTTCAGTATCATCGGTTAAAAGACGTGGCGGTATGGGAGCGAACTTGGCATTTGGTATACTTATCGCATTTATTTTTATATTTTTTGATAAGGTATTCGGGGTATTAGCTGAGCAATCGGGTTTTTCGCCATTACTTGCTGTTATTATACCTAATGTAGTTTTTGGGTGTTTTGCATTTTATCTACTTCAAAATGCAAAAAGATAGGATACTTAATCTATTGCATCTACATTTTATAGTTTTTATTTGGGGCTTTACTGCTATTTTAGGAAAGTTGATAACTATAGATTCTTTACCCTTAGTTTGGATCAGAATGGGGTTGGCTACGGTATTCATTGCCGCATATATTCTTATTGCAAAATTTAATGTAAAGGTTTCCAAAAAAACATTTTGGTGGTTATTTGGTGGCGGTATTGTTGTAGCATTACATTGGGTCACTTTCTTTTTGGCAATTAAAGTCTCAACCGTTTCGGTTGCACTTGCAATGATGTCTACAGGCGCATTTTTTACTGCATTAATAGAACCTTTTTGGTATAAACGAAAGATAATTGGCTATGAGATAATTTTCGGACTAATGGTGGTTGTCGGACTCTATTTAATTTTTAAAGTAGAAATGCAACACGTTTATGGTATGGTAATAGCACTAATATCTGCTTTTTTAGCAGCAGTGTTTTCATTAATAAATGGAAAATTAGTTCAAAACCATAGACCATCGGTTATTTCTTTTTATGAATTAGGTGTGGGTGTCTTATTTCTTTCTATAGTTTTGATGATAAAAGGAGATTGGAATATGTCATTGATTACGCTACCTATTTTGGATTGGGGCTATTTGTTAGTATTGGCAATTGTCTGTACAGCATATGCGTTTATTGCATCGGTGAGGATAATGAAGATTTTAACACCATATACGGTTATGCTTACGACAAATTTAGAACCGGTTTACGGTATCTTGTTGGCTTGGTTTATATTTAGCTCTGAAGAAAAAATGAAACCCATGTTTTATTTGGGAGGTTTAATTATACTCAGTACGGTGATTGCTAACGTTATTTTGAAACAAAGGGCAAATATTAAAAAAAGGGTATCCAAGAATTAGGTATTAAAGTTTTATCTTTGAGCGCAACTAAAGAAACTTTATTGAAATATGGAATATTTGGATTTTGAACTTCCTATTAAAGAATTGGAAGAACAATTGGACAAGTGCATGGTTATTGGAGAGGAAAGTGATGTTGATGTTACTGAAACTTGTAAACAGATAGAGAAGAAACTTTCTGAAACAAGAAAAGAAATCTACAAAAATTTAACTGCTTGGCAACGCGTGCAGTTATCAAGGCACCCAAATAGACCTTATACATTAGATTATATCAAAGCAATTTGCGGTGATACATTTTTGGAGTTACATGGAGACCGTACCGTAAAAGATGATAAAGCCATGATAGGTGGTTTAGGTAAAATTTGTGATCAGAGTTATATGTTCATTGGTCAGCAAAAAGGGTATAATACCAAAACCCGACAATATAGAAATTTCGGAATGGCCAATCCAGAAGGATATAGAAAGGCGCTACGTTTAATGAAATCTGCCGAGAAGTTTCAAGTACCTGTAGTATGTTTAATCGATACACCTGGTGCATATCCTGGTATTGAAGCAGAAGAAAGAGGACAAGGAGAAGCTATAGCGAGAAATATTCTTGAAATGACCCGCCTTAAGGTACCGGTAATTGTGGTAATTATCGGTGAAGGTGCTTCTGGTGGTGCGTTGGGTATAGGCGTAGGTGATAAAGTGTTAATGTTAGAAAATACTTGGTATTCCGTGATTTCACCAGAATCATGTTCTTCTATTTTATGGAGAAGTTGGGAGTATAAGGAAAGAGCTGCAGAAGCCTTGAAACTGACTGCCACAGATATGAAAAAATTAAAGCTTATCGATGAAATTATTCGTGAGCCTGCTGGTGGTGCTCATGCCAATAGAGAAAAAACTTTTGAAACAGTAAAAAATAAAATTTCTGCTCATTTTGAGAATTTACAAAAGTTATCACCAAAAGAGCTCGTAAATCAGCGTATGGAGAAGTATGCCCAGATGGGCGTTTTCAACGGCTAATCTGCATTTTAGGCTTATTTAAAATATACCGAGGAATAAAATCCTCGGTTTTTTTATGTTATCAACAGAAAATCGTAACTTATTAACAGTTAATTGTTAGTTAGTTGTGAACATCGTACTTGATATTTTTCACGTTAACTAAAGGGTAATTGCATACTTTCGTACTATGGAGAACACTAAACCTTTTGTCGGTCGCAAGATTGATAAATCTACTATCATTAACCTTGAAAAAGGAAAAATACCACCACAATCTGTTGATTTAGAAGAGGTTGTGTTGGGTGCTATGATGATAGATAAAAAAGGTGTCGATGAAGTAATCGATATTTTACACCCAGATGTTTTTTATAAAGATGCCCATAGATTTATTTATGAAGCTATCTTTATCCTCTTTGAAGAATCGCAACCGGTGGACTTATTAACCGTTTCTTCACAACTTAAAAAAGCTGGTAAATTAGAGGTTTGTGGCGGTGATTTTTACTTAATAAAACTGACTCAAAGAGTGGCTTCTTCTGCGCATATTGAGTTTCATGCCCGTATTATTCTTCAGAAGTACATTCAGCGAAGCCTAATTAAAATTTCAGGGGAAATTATTGAAGAAGCTTATGACGAAGCTACCGATGTTTTCGACCTGTTAGATGCTGCCGAAGCAAAGTTATATGATGTAACGCAAGGTAACTTGAAGCGTTCAGCAGAGACTGCTCAAGACTTAGTAATACAGGCAAAAAAGCGAATTGAAGAAATTGCCGGTAAAGAAGGAATGAGTGGTATTCCTTCCGGATTCGATAAACTGGATAAACTTACATCTGGTTGGCAACCTAGTGATTTAATTATTGTGGCGGCTCGTCCTGGTATGGGTAAAACTGCATTGACATTGTCTATGGCTAGAAATATGGCCGTAAATACAAATACACCTGTGGCATTTTTTTCCTTGGAGATGTCCTCAGTACAGTTGATAACAAGGTTGATTTCTTCTGAAACAGGTTTGTCTTCAGAAAAATTAAGAACAGGTAAACTAGAAAAACATGAATGGGAACAATTGAACGTTAAGGTGAAATCTTTAGAGAAAGCACCTTTGTTCATTGATGATACACCGTCACTTTCTATATTCGATTTACGTGCAAAGGCAAGACGTCTTGCTTCTCAACATGGTATAAAAATGATTATGATTGATTACTTGCAGTTAATGACAGCTGGTGGAAGTCAAAAAGGAGGAAATAGGGAGCAAGAAATTTCTACTATTTCTAGAAATTTAAAAGCATTGGCAAAAGAATTAAGTGTACCTGTAATTGCCTTATCTCAGCTATCGCGTGCAGTTGAAACTCGTGGTGGTAGTAAACGTCCTATTCTATCGGATTTGAGGGAATCTGGTGCGATTGAGCAAGATGCCGATATTGTTTCTTTCATTTATAGACCAGAATACTATAAGATTGAGGAGTGGGATGATGAAGAACGTACACCAACGCAAGGTCAGGCGGAATTTATTGTTGCAAAACACAGAAATGGCGGACTAGAAAATATTAGATTGAAATTTATCGGTAACCAAGGTAAGTTTGATAACCTTGATGATTTTGACTCTCCTTTCGAATTTCAATCGAAAATGAATGCAAACGAAGAGAATCCATTTACAACCAAAAATTTACCCAGTGCAGATGATGCCTTTGGTAGTAGTATGAATAACAGTCTAGATTTAGAAGAGGATAATGATGTTCCTTTTTAATAATTAATAAAGATATAAGTAATAAAAGTCTCTCTAAAAGGAGACTTTTTTGTTTTTAAAGCAATATGTTTCCCGCAATTATCATTATCTTATTTACAATTGCTTTAACGAGACCTTAATTATTACATCATAGATTTTACTATATCTTTGAGTCAATGAAATAAATATATGTCTAAAATTATAATCTCAGTTTTCTTTTTTTTCCTATCCGTTCAAATATTTGCTTCATCAATACTAATACCGATGGATGCCGACACCCAAAAAAATCATTTAAAGGCATATGGTATTACCTATTGGGTTTTGGCCAAACAGCAAAAAGTGCAATGGTTGTTAAATTACCGTGGTGGTTCCTTTTTATTGCCAGACGGGGAAAGCATTAGAAAAGAATGTCAAATAAGGGGGGTAAGTTTTGAAATCATTTCAGATGGTCAAGCAAACGCAATTTTAGATGAAATTAGTAGTCCATCAAAAAATCAAGATGCGGTAATATTAGAAAAAGCTCCACGCATTGCTGTGTATTCGCCAGAAGATAAACAACCATGGGATGATGCCGTAACCATGGCATTGACCTACGCAGAAATACCTTATACTACTATTTATGATGAAGCAGTTTTAGACGATAAATTGCCACTATATGATTGGTTACACTTGCATCACGAAGATTTTACAGGTCAATATGGTAAATTCTACGGAGCGTATAGGGCAACACCTTGGTATATTGAAGGGAAGAAAAATGCAGAAAAATTGGCAAAAAAATTAGGTTACGAGAAGGTATCCGAAGAAAAAAGAGCTGTTGCATTAAAAATCAGAAAATATGTTATCGGTGGCGGATTCATGTTTGCCATGTGCTCGGCAACCGATAGTTTTGATATTGCCTTAGCGGCAGATGGTATCGATATTGTAGAACCAATGTTCGATGGTGATGCTTCTGACCCGAACTACCAGGCAAATCTTAATTTCGGAAAAACCTTTGCTTTTACAGATTTTATATTGGAGCGTAGTCCGTTGAAATATGAGTTTTCTTCAATTGATATGACGAATAAAAGGGGAATGGTTCCTAAAGAGTCAGATTACTTCTCTTTGATGGATTTCTCAGCAAAATGGGATCCTGTACCTACTATGTTATGTCAAAACCATACTTCTTTGGTAAAAGGGTTCATGGGGCAGACAACTGCCTTTACACGCTCTGAAATTAAGCCAACGGTATTAGTGTTGGGAGAAAATAAGATTAACGAAGAAGCTAGATATATTCACGGCATTAAAGGAAAAGGTTTTTTTACGTTCTATGGTGGTCATGATCCAGAAGATTATCAACATAGAGTAGGAGACCCAAAAACGGAATTAGAACTACACCCAACTTCGCCAGGTTATCGTTTAATACTGAACAATGTTTTGTTTCCTGCAGCTCGAAAGAAGAAACAGAAAACCTAATTGTAATTTTTGGAGTAATAAAAAGAAATTAAAAAACCGTTATCAAAACAATTGTCTTGATAACGGTTTTTTAATAGATGTATTTTTTGATATACTAGAATACCCCAATAAAGTGACTTCCTGTAGTATTTACAAGTTCAGCACCTTTAGTAACAGCGCCAGTTTCCGTATCTACAACGTAAATATTTCCATTTTGTCCAACAGCACCTTGCGTTAGGTAAATCTCTGTACCTTCAACTACAAACCCTTGGTATTGGAATAAGTAGAAATCTGGATCGTAAGGTATATCATCGATTCTTACTGCAGTTTGTGCGTTTAAATCTACAAGAGCAAAAAATCCTTGAAGACCAGCAACACCTTCTGCAGATCCATTATGACGGTAAGCTACAACTGCTTTTCCATTTGCAGCAGGTCTCCATGCAAGTACATAAGCTCCTTCAATGCCTAAAGCTTCATCTAGGTTGAAATCGTACGTGTCATCGTACTCATTGTCAGCATCGATTTTTAAAATATAAGAACCTTCTGGGTCACTTTGATTTGCTTGGTAAACACTACCATTGTATTCAAAAGCATTGATACTACGGTAACCATTAGTATTTCCATGGCCTACAGTTGATGTAATAACTGAAGGATTCAATAGTGAAGGGTAATCTAACACAATTGTTTTAGAACCTAATATTTCATAATCACTATCGCTTTCAGCAGTAGCAGGATCTACTTTACTTAAACGAGCACCAATATATAATTTGTCACCCGCTGTGTTTAGAGTAGGCATATCAATTCTAGAAATATAGTATCCAGCAGCTTCTTCTTCAGCAGACAAGGGAACACTGTGTTCTTGAAATTCTTTAATAGAAGAATTTACCAAATCTAATGTAACTACACCAATGGTAGCCTCGGTACGGGTGTAGGCATCATTCTCGTCAAATTCGTTTTCTGTTGATACATATACAGCTGCACCAGTTTGATCTCCGTCAAATAGTTTAATCCAACGTGGAGCTGTACCAACGTAAGGAGCTATACTAACTTCAGACCCTGATGGGGTAAATGTTTGTCCGCCTTCAACAGTATATTTAGTATAATTTCCGCCAGTATCACCTGCGTAGCTGATATTGAAAATGGTATTTCCATCTTCCGAAGATTGCAATCTAGCCGTTCTGTTTGAAGGCGCTATAAATCCATTTTCAAAAGGGTCAATAGAAACTGTAGGGTCTTTAGCATCAACACTAGTAACAGCGTAAATTAAAGTACCTCCGTTTCCATCACCAGGATCTTCTCCCATTTTTGCTCCAGCAACTGTAATCCATCTAGGATCCTCTTCTTCAACTGGTTCTTCTGTTTCTGGTTCTTCTGTGTCTGGTTCTGGACTAACTACGGTATCGTCATCACTGCTACAAGCGGTCATAAAACCAGCTGTTAATATAACGGCAGCGAAGGTTTTAAGATTTAAAAAAGTTCTTTTCATTTTCGGTATTGATTAAAAGATTAAAATTTATTTATTGCGTAATTTAATTTTAGGTAAAAAGCCCTTCCTGGTTTTTGTACAGAAAGATTATCGTAAATGGGTTCGTCAAATATATTTTTGATATCAAAACTAACTACCCACCTGTTGTCTGGGAATGCATAACTAAGCCCAATATCCTGAGATAACTGCTGCGGTACTTCAAAAAATTCATTACCCACAGTATTACTGCCTTGTGCGGTTAAGAATGAGAATTCATCAGTGAAATACACATTGTAGAATGCATTTAATCTAGATTTCTTTTGAATAAGATTTTTAAATGAATAGCGCAAGCCACCGTTCATGGTGAAAAAAGGAGTGTTGGGAACATCAATTTCAATACCTTGATTTTCAATTTTCAAGTCGAACTTTGAGATATTGAAGTTGAGACCAAAATTGTTATCGTAAGCGTAGTTTAACTGTGTATCAAAACCTTTTGAAGTTCCACTACCTTGGTTCACATAGACAATTAATTCATTATCTACATTTAAAGATGTTTCTATCGGTAGACCTATTCTGTCTTTTATATTTCGTGTAAAAACATTGGTAGAAATTGTAAAAGCATGCTTTTTTATATTGAAGTAGCCAAGCCTAAATCCTAAATTGTAATTATTACTGCTTTCTGGGTCAATACTTGAATTCGCTACTACGTTATCACCATCATTTCCGAAAATTTCAGTTTCGTTAGGTAGGCGGATAGTTTTCTCTGCAGATGTTAATAGTGTTACGTTCGGTACGATTTCATAGGATGCTGCAAAACCATAGCCGTCGTAGTTCTTATTACTACTAACCACTTCGTCGACAATTACATCGTTTCCGTTTTCATCAGATTCAATAGCGGGATCTACACTGGTGGTTTTTTGCTGGTAATGTTTAACAAACAAACTTGTATTTAGCTTTTCATCAAAAGCAGTCAATTCATAAGTTAGGGAGTATATGTTTTTGTTCAAATCTCTTGTACCAACAAATGTATTTTCCAAGACAGATTGAAGGGCATCGCTGTCTTCTCTATCAATACCACTATATACGTGGTTGGCAGATATTTTATGATGGTCATTTATGGTATATGAAACTCCGGTTCTGATAGAAGTGACATTTCTTTTGATTTTTGCCAATGTTGGTCCGCCTTCTTGTTGTGAACGCCAGGTATATTGATATTCATCACCTCTAAAATCGATTGCCCTTTCACCGTTCCAGCTATAGGCCCAAGAAACAGTATCATTCACTGCGCGATTTCTTTTACCATATAAACCGTTCACATTTACGTCAAGACCTTTAGTAAATAAATCTTTCTTTTGGTAAGTTAAACTACCTAGTAAAGCATCAGATTCAAGAAATCTATCTTTGTATGGGGTTATGGTCATAAAAGCACCGTGCTGCACCTCTTTATAATCGTCTGAACCTGTAACTCCGATAAAAAATTGATCGGCCCATTTAACATCGGTATACCCAATTTCTGCTTTACCACCAGTTGATCTATATGCGTCATTAAATCTTCTGGCAGTGATAGGGGTTTGTACTCCGCCTAATCCGGTAACGACTACACTTCTTCCTGATACTTTATAATCGTTATCAGAATAATTATGAAATAAAGAAGCTTTAACAGTTAATCCCGATTTCTCAAAACGATATAATCCGTTTATGCTCGCTTGTAAAGTGTTAAACGATCCGTAAGATACAGATGCATTAAAATTTGTTTTTGCATCATTATGTAATACAATATTAATCGCTCCGCCTAAAGCATCGTCAGTTAAATGTCCTGGAACCACACCTTTGTAGACTTCAATGTTTTTTATCATTGAAGGTGGTATGCTATTAAGGTTAAATGAATTTCCGTAGGTAGAAATTGGAATACCGTCAATGAATATACGTACCGAATTTCCTGATAATCCGTTTAGGCTATAGGTTACCTCTGACCCTAATCCGCCATTTTGACGAATTTTTACCCCAACAGTGGTATTTAGTAATTCGTTCGTTTGAATATTTCTAAGACTAGCTTCTTCTGTTTTTATCGCATTTACTGCAAAACCTTTGGTCTCTATTTGAGTCTCTTTAGATTTGCCATTTACATTGACTTCATCTAAGTTTTCAACACTTTCTTTTAAGGTATAGTTAACCGTAACGCTATTCGTACTTTCTTTAATTTCTATAGTTTTTGACCGGGTATGATAACCTACAAAAGAAACAACTAAATTGTGTTTTCCTTCTGGTACGTTGTCGATGTTAAAACTACCATTGTCGTCGGTTAGTACACCTAGTTTTAAACCTTCTATTAGTACACTTGCAAAAGATAGTGGGTTGCCTGTACCGTCTTTGACAGTGCCTGAAACTGAACTAAATATCTCTTGAGATTGAGCAGATGTGAACAGTAAAAGAAATATTATAGTAAAGAAGTTTTTCATTTGGTTCAAAAAAGGCAGTTATATTTATTAAGATTTAGTCTAAATAAATTAGTTTTGCAAATCTAAAGAAGGATTGAAGAGGAAAGTACCGAGAAAGGAATTTAAACATACGCAAAAGGAAGTATCGGTTTGCGCTAGGTAAAATATATGATAGAGGAATTGTTACGGAAAGAAATAAGGGTTAAAGAACTGTTTGATAATGGTTTTATGGATAACTCTGTGCAATTCAATGAGGTAGAAGTGACCACTAAAGATAATAGTTCTTTTATTAGAGGAGTAGATTTCTCTAACGGTTCTTTGCTAAAAGAGTTTAATTCTGAAATCTGTGTCTCTAGTGATGAGCATTTGATAAAGCTTCATTTTTCTTTAGAAGGAACCTATTGTTATCAACCACTTAGACATATTAAGTATTTGGTTCAAATTCCAGAAAATCATTGTAATATGTTTTACTACCCAACAACTGAGGGCAGAGATATATTTTTTAAAGGTAACGCTAAATCATTTGAGATTTATGTAAAGCCTAGTCTTCTAAAAAAAATACTGGGAACGGAGTTTGAACATTCTTTTAAGAAATTGAAGGATGCAATTCAGAACTCTAGTTCTTTTGTATTGTGGGATAGAAGTAAGTTTATTCCCCCAAGCATTCGAAGTAATATAAATGATATTATTCAGTGTCCTTATAATGGTAAAATCAGAAAGACATATTTGGAAAGCAAATTAACGGTTTTGATGATTGATTTTCTTTTTGGAAGACAAACTTCAAAACTCTCAAAGAAAAATGTTAAATTATTGAATTCAGATTATTTGGCGCTGGTAAGGGTGGAAGATTATATCAGGAAAAACTTAAAGGAACCTCTTAAGATTGTTGATTTGGCTGACTTAGCAGGATTCAATGCCACCAAACTTAAAAGAGATTTTAAAAAGCTATATGGTGTAACCGTATTTAAATACATTACGGCGCTACGTATGGAGATTGCCAAAAGCCTAATTACCCAAGAAGATGCTACTATTGCCCATGCAGCTTATGAAGTAGGTTATGCAAATCCACAACACTTTACTACAGCATTTAAGAGAACCATGGGCTATGTACCAAGTGAATTAAAACTGACAGTCATTTAGGTTAAAAGTATTTTTACTATTAATGGAGCGATTATTTTTTATCTTATTAGCTGTTTAAGAATATGTTCTACACCATTATTATCATTACTTAAAGTAGTGTATTGCGCAACTTTCTTTACATTCGGATGTGCGTTTTCCATAGCAAATCCAAAATCTGATAATGCCAACATTTCTAAATCATTATTATAGTCACCAAAGACCATTACCTCGTCAGATTTTAAATTATGACTTTCCATTACTTTAGTTAATGCGTAACCCTTATGTGCATTGATGTTTGAGAGATCTAGCCAATTTTCACCAGAAACCTTTACTTTCATATCACTCTCAAAGTGTTTAACATAGGGGTAAATATGCTGTTCAGAATTTTCAAAATGATAGATGGCAATTTTAATAACCTCAGAATAGAAATCAGATAAGCTTTCTAAAACTTCAAACTCCGTATAATATTCTGCTAGTTTATCAGAAAATTCATTGGAGTTATTTGTTAAATAGGCTTTATGTTTTGTGCAGATTACAGGATGTATATTAGGTACATCATCAAGTATTTTTAATATATTTTGAACGTGCTGTTGATCTAATGGCGTAGCTAAAATCTCAGTTTGCTGTTTCATGGCAAAGCCTCCATTTTCTGCTATGACGATTATTTCGTCTTTTATAGGCTCTAGCTTATCAATTATACTGTTGTATTGTCTCCCACTTGCCGCTACAAAGGTGATGCCTTGGGATTTTAAATCTTTAAAAATTTCAAAGAATTGGTCACTAACTTGGTGATTGGAGTTTAGAAGTGTCCCGTCCATATCAGAAACAACCATTTTAATCTTTGACAAATCCATATACTTCGAAATTTAAACACAAAGATATTTGAATGTACCTTAACGGGGTTGCTAAAGCTCAAAGTTTTATCTTTATTTAATAATTTATTGTGTATGAAGTTATTTCAGAATGAATTTTCGTTATTTGCATATAAACAAGGTTTTCATATTATTACTGATGAAGTAGTATCCAGAATACCAGAAACTAACCAAATCTGAAATTGTAAAACTTTTATCAGAAGCGGAAATAAACGGATTTATTAGGGGTGTTTTTTCTTCAAAGCTAATTGAAGGGTATGATAAGAATGTAGATGAACTTATTGATTGGTAAGAATTTAAAACGTCTATTGCTAAAATTAAAAAATCCGATTCTTAAGAATCGGATTTTTTAAAAAGTGAGATTGTTATTAATTTATTTTACCTGATCTACAACTGCCTTGAAGGCGTCTGGGTGGTTCATCGCTAAATCTGCAAGAACTTTTCTGTTAAGTTCTATGTTATTAGCTTTTACTTTTCCCATAAATTGAGAGTAGGACATTCCGTGTTGTCTGGCACCTGCATTAATACGGGTAATCCATAACGAACGAAACGTTCTTTTCTTGTTTCTACGGTCTCTATAAGCATATAACATTGCTTTTTCAACCGCATTTTTGGCTACTGTCCAAACGTTTTTACGTCTTCCAAAGTAACCTTTGGCTTGCTTCATCACCTTTTTTCTTCTAGCTCTTGAAGCTACTGCATTTACTGATCTTGGCATTTTTTCTAATTTGTTTTTGTAGTAGGCGCCCTGTTTATTTTAAGGAACTTTTATTGCCTAACTCCATGGTTAATAATTTTACCTTATTAAAGAACTATAATTACTTTAAACGTAACTGTTCTTTAATGCTGTTAACATCATGTTGGTGAACCAATGTATCATGAGTTAAAGCTAGCTTACGCTTTTTAGACTTCTTCGTAAGAATGTGACTCTTAAAGGCGTGCTTTCTTTTAATTTTACCGGTACCTGTAAGCTTAAAACGCTTTTTGGCACTCGATTTTGTTTTTTGTTTAGGCATTTTCTCCTAGTTTATATATTAATCTCACTTTGCATGCTAAACGCTGCCTACAAATGCAAGCAGCGTTTAGTATTTTATAAATCTTCGGTCGTTTTATACGAGACCGAAGTGTTATGTTATTTTCCTTTAGTTTTAGGTGCGATGAACATAGTCATACGCTTTCCTTCTAATTTAGGCATCTGTTCAACTTTTCCTAACTCTTCCAATTCAGATGCTAATCTTAGCAATAAAATTTCCCCCTGATCTTTATAGACAATTGATCGTCCTTTAAAAAACACATAAGCTTTTAATTTTGCTCCTTCCTTAAGAAACTTTTCAGCATGCTTCTTTTTAAATTCGTAATCATGGTCATCAGTATTAGGACCAAATCTTATTTCTTTTACAACGACCTTTGAAGCTTTCGCTTTCATGGCTTTATCTCTTTTCTTCTGTTCGTATAAAAACTTTTTATACTCCATTATCTTACAAACAGGAGGGTCTGCCTTCGGGGATATTTCCACTAAGTCCAAACCTAATTCCTCTGCTTTTTCAAGAGCCTGAGGAAAAGGATATACACCTACTTCAACATTGTCACCGACCAACCTAACTTTCGGTGCTGTAATCTTTTCATTAATATTATGAGGATTTTTATTCTCCCTTCTAGGTTGCGGTCTAAATCTTTTACGTATTGCTATGACTAATTCTTTTTAATTAAACTTTTTTTTAAACGTCTTTAAGGTACTATTTATTTCTTTGTTAACCAAGTCTGTAAACGTTGCAATGCTTATCGCCCCTAAATCCTTACCTCCGTGTTTACGTACAGAAATACTATTGTCTGCCTCATCGTTTTCTCCTACGATCAACATAAATGGCACTTTTGTCATTTCTGCTTCACGTATTTTTTTTCCAACAGTCTCGTTTCGACTGTCGATAAGGGCGCGAATTTCGTTATTTTCTAGGGATTTTAAAACTTTTTCAGCATATTTTTCATGTTTTTCACTTACAGGAAGAATAATGGCTTGCTCGGGTGTAAGCCATAATGGGAAATTACCTCCGGTATGTTCTAATAACAAAGCAATGAAACGTTCCAAACTACCAAACGGAGCGCGGTGAATCATTACTGGTCTATGAAGCTCATTATCACTGCCTTTGTAATTTAAATCGAACCTTTCCGGTAGGTTGTAATCTACCTGTATCGTTCCTAATTGCCATTGTCTTCCAAGGGCATCTTTTACCATGAAATCTAGCTTAGGACCGTAAAAGGCAGCTTCACCACTTTCTATTATGAAATCCAATCCTTTTTCTCTCGAAGCATTGATAATTGCTTGCTCTGCTTTTTCCCAGTTTTCTATAGACCCTATGTATTTTTCAGGAGTATCTAAATCACGAACGGATACTTGTGCCGTAAAATTTTCAAATCCTAATGAACCTAATACATATAAGGATAGGTCAATTACATTTTTAAACTCTTCATCAAGTTGGTCGGGTGTACAGAAAATATGCGCATCATCTTGAGTAAATCCCCGTACTCGGGTAAGTCCGTGAAGTTCTCCACTTTGCTCATATCTATATACTGTCCCAAACTCAGCAAATCTTTTAGGAAGTTCTCTGTAACTATATGGCTTAGAGTTATAAATTTCACAATGGTGAGGGCAGTTCATTGGTTTTAATAAAAATTCCTCATCTTCTTTTGGTGTGTGTATTGGCTGAAAACTGTCTGCACCATATTTTTCATAGTGCCCAGAGGTTACGTATAATTCTTTCTGACCAATATGAGGAGTGACGACCATTTCATAACCAGCTTTTTTTTGTGCTTTTTTCAGAAAGTCTTCCAATCGCTCTCTCAAAGCTGCTCCTTTAGGTAACCATAATGGTAAACCTTGACCTACTTTTTGAGAGAAAGTAAACAATTCCAATTCTTTGCCTAGCTTTCTGTGGTCACGTTTCTTGGCTTCCTCTAAAAGGGCTAGGTATTCTGTAAGCTCTTTTTGTTTTGGAAATGATATACCATATATACGGGTAAGTTGTGGGTTGTTTTCATTTCCCCTCCAATATGCACCTGCAACACTTAAAATTTTAATTGCTTTTACTATGCCTGTATTTGGAATGTGTCCGCCTCTACAAAGATCTGTAAATGTATCGTGGTCGCAAAATGTTATAGTGCCATCTTCCAAATTCTCTATCAATTCTACTTTGTACTCGTTTCCTTGATTCTTATAAAACGTTAATGCGTCAGCTTTTGATACTTCCCTCATTTTATATTCATGCTTGCCTCGGGCTATCTCTATTGCCTTTTTCTCAATGGCAGGGAAGTCTTTATCTGATATAGAACCATCAGGAAGTTCAATGTCATAATAGAATCCGTTGTCTATCGCTGGACCTATTGTTAATTTAACTCCAGGATATAGTTGTTCTATAGCTTGTGCTACAATATGTGAGGTAGAATGCCAAAAAGCAGTTTTACCTTCCTTATCGTTCCAAGTATATAATATTAAGCTGCCGTCAGTTTCTAATGAGGTGACGGTTTCAACAATTGTATTGTTGAATTTTGCCGAAATAACATTACGAGCTAATCCCTCGCTAATGCTTTTTGCAACCTCTATAGGGGTTGTTCCTTTTTCAAACTCCTTAACCGATCCATCGGGTAGTGTAATTTTAATCATTTCTATTACATATTATAGGGGAGCAAAGATAATATGAACTATCCACGTCTACAATATAATCATGTGATGTTTTATGTTGTAGTGTATATATGGTAATTGTTTGTTTCTTGTTGTTAGGCACTAAGTGTCAGTTTTAGTACGATATTCTTAGAACGTTATTCAATATATGTATCATTTTTGAAGATATTGAAAATTGATTTTTATTAGTTAAAAGTTAAAATACTCTTTATTAGAGTGTTGCGAATTGGTGTAAATTTTTTCCATAAAAAGTAGTTGATGTATAGGGAATAGTGATTACATTTGCACCCCGCTATCGAGGAAGATTGATTTGGAATCGGGAGTTGGGAAAAAGGTTCATATGAATGTTGTTTAGGTCTGGC
>Ga0209344_10002403_pt1 | contig 20917 bp, 17 predicted proteins | sample Cruoilmetagenom6_FD_187293 | JGI IMG/M metagenome (GOLD analysis project Ga0209344, IMG submission 187293) | Oil polluted marine microbial communities from Coal Oil Point, Santa Barbara, California, USA - Santa Barbara Oil Seep Sample 6 (SPAdes)... | ecosystem: Environmental > Aquatic > Marine... | reverse complement strand
ATAAAGCCGACGACGGCCCGCGCGCCAAGTTCAGCGAGCTGCTCCCCTACCTCTTCGAGCACCGCAAGGTCATGATCTTCGTGATCATCCTGAGCATCCTCGGCGCTGGAGCTTCTCTCGCCCAGCCGCTGCTCGTCAGTCAGGTCATTACGATCGTTGAGGCTGGCGATTCGCTCGGCACTCTCGTGTGGCTACTCATCGGCCTCGTGGTCATCTCGGGCATCATCAGCGGCTACCAGCACTACCTTCTGCAACGCACCGGCGAAGGTGTCGTGCTCTCCAGCCGTCGTCGACTGGTGAGCCGGATGCTCAACCTCCCCATCTCGGAGTTCGACCGTCGCCGCACCGGCGACCTCGTCTCCCGTGTGGGCAGCGACACGACCCTGCTGCGCGCTGTGCTCACGCAGGGACTCGTGGAAGCCATCGGTGGTTCGATCACCTTCATCGGTGCGCTCATCGCGATGCTCATCATCGACCCCGTGCTGCTCGGCCTCACCGTGCTCGTGATCGCCATCGCTGTGGTCACCGTCACGACGCTCTCGAAGCGCATCCGGGTGGCCAGCCAGCGCGCTCAGCGCAAGGTCGGCGACCTGGCGGCAGCCGTGGAGCGTGCGATTTCCGCCGTGCGCACGCTGCGAGCATCCAACGCCACCGAGCGTGAAATTAAGGCCGTCAACGAAGACGCTCTCGGTGCTTGGAAGATGGGCATCAGCGTTGCCAAGATCTCGGCCCTCGTTGTTCCGATTGCCGGAATCGCCTTGCAGGTATCGTTCCTCGTCGTGCTCGGCGTTGGCGGCTACCGCGTGGCCAGTGGCGCTATCGAGATCGCTGACCTCGTCGCGTTCATCCTCTTCCTGTTCCTCATGATCATGCCGCTTGGGCAAGCCTTCGGCGCCGTCACCGCGGTCAACCAGGCACTCGGTGCGCTCGGCCGCATCCAAGAAATCATCAAGCTGCCCAGCGAGCTCGAATCCGACGTTAACGTCGTTGCCGTTCCGAGCATCGAATCGGATGCCGCGATCACGTTCGAGAACGTCGAATTCTCCTACCCCGACGACTCCGTTCTCGTGAAGGTCGAAACCGAACTCGCCGAGCTCAAGCACGGCGGCACCGAAGCTGCCGCGGACGAAATCGACCTCACCGTGCTGCGCGGCGTCAGCTTCACCGTGAAGCGCGGCGAGCGCACGGCCATCGTCGGCCCCTCCGGCGCTGGCAAGAGCACCATCCTTGCCCTCATCGAGCGCTTCTATGACCCGACGAACGGTGTTCTGCGCTTGGGCGGCCACGACCTTCGCGCCCTCAACCGTGAAGAGCTCCGCGCCCAGATCGGTTACGTCGAGCAAGACGCTCCCGTACTCGCCGGCACGCTGCGCCAAAACCTTCTCATCGGCGCCCCCAACGCGACCGACGAGGAATGCATCGCGGTACTCGCGTCGGTAAACCTCACGGGCGTTCTCGACCGCAACACTGATGGTCTGGATGCCGCTGTCGGCGAAGACGGCGTGATGCTGTCCGGTGGAGAGCGTCAGCGTCTCGCGATCGCCCGCACCTTGCTCGCGGCGCCCCCGATTCTGCTGCTCGACGAATCGACCTCCAGCTTGGACGGCCTCAACGAGCAAATGCTCCGCGAAGCCATCGACGCTGTCGCCGAGAACCGCACGCTCATCGTGATCGCGCACCGCCTCTCAACCGTGGTCGATTCCGACCAGATCGTCGTGCTCGACAAGGGCAAGGTTGTTGGCGTCGGAACGCACTCCGAACTCGTGAAGTCGACCCCGCTCTACAAAGACCTCGCCAAGCACCAGCTGCTCGTCTAAACCATCGCGCAGAGCCTGAACGGCTGCAGTTCTGGAGGCCGCGAACCGTTAATTGCTTGACAACTTGTTGCAGCAAGCGCAATCTGATGGGGTGCAAAGGTTGCATGTGAACGCCCTCGAAAGGGGTTGCAGCATGGAGGATCAGGTAACCGAATCTTTCGCTCCGGGCCACTCACCAGGCCTCAGAAGTCGAAGGATCAAAGCAATTTTGGCGGGCGGGCTTGTGCTCGGTGTCGGCGCTGCCGTCACCCTCGCTGCGTGGAATGACTCTGAGTTTGCTCAGGGCACTTTCACCGCGGGCACATTCAATCTCGAGGGCAGTCTCGATGGCACGGCGTACTCAGAACACGCGAGTGCCGGCACCGCAGCAACTCTCGATTTCACTGTCGAGCCCACGGCTCTTTCGCCTGGCGATGTCGTCTACGCGCCTTTTGCGGTGCGACTTGACGCAACAACGGTCTATGACGGGGAGGTGACAATATCGAACTCGGCAACGACGGGGGTGGTCACGAATCTGACCTACCAGCTCATCCAACCCACGTCATTTGGCTGTTCGAGCAGCACCACCGGTGACACTCTGGTCGCCGCGGCCACCGCAATCAGTACCGTACCCGCTGCGACCACATTTAACGTAGCTCAGGGCGCGGGAGCCTCTGCCGGAGACCCCGTTTTCTTGTGCTTCGTTGTGACGGCGGGGCCCCTGATCGCTCAGGGTCAAACCGGCAGCGCGACCTGGGAATTCGCCGCAGTCTCGCAATAAGACCGTGGCCGGTACATCCGCACGCTCACCGAGCACGTTTTCTCTTCGGCTTCGGGCAGTGCTCGCGGGCGGACTCGTGTTGGGGATTGGCGCAACGATTACCCTCGCCAGTTGGAACGACTCTGAGCACGCGACTGGGTCATTCGCGACCAGTACGTTCGACCTGGAATCGAGCACTGTCGACGGGGTGTGGGCAAGCAATACGTCTGCGCCGGGTGCTGCGTTGGCTTTCAACGCGACCGCGCTTTCGCCGTCAGTCTCCCGCTATGCCTGGATCAATGTCCGCACTACCGCTGCTTCGACGGTTGGCGGTGTTGTCACGCTGGCAAGCTCTACCAACACGGGAGCTCTCGTTCCGGTGCTCGAGTATCGCGCAGTTCTTACGGCGTCGCCGAGCACTGCGTGCGACGCGAGCGCGTTCACCGGCACCCCTACTTACATTGCAGGATCCGCGGGAACGTACATTGCGGCCTCAACCGTGCCGGCGGCTGCGGTCGCTACCGCGATTACCGCACCGAGCGCGCAGGTGCGGTACTGCTTCGATGTGCGAGTAGCAGCGGGCACCGCGAATAGCTTCCAAGGCGCTACCGGCACCGTGACGTGGCTCTTCTCCGGCGTCTCCAGCTAGGTGGCAAGGATGAACCTTCGAGGGCGAGAACCACGCAGCTGGGGCCGCCGAATTAGTGACGCCGCACTCACCATTGCCGCGATCGGGGGTGCCCTGAGCATTGCTTTGGTGATGCTGGCGATGATGTTCGACATCACGCTCATCATGTTCAAGACAGGATCGATGAGCCCCACGATTCCCGCCGGCTCGCTGGCCGTCGTAAAGGAGGTTCCGGCCGCAGAAGTGGCGGTCGGCGATATCGTGACGGTTGACCGGTCACCCGCCCTTCCCATTACGCACCGCGTAACATCGGTCTCACCGGCGGGGGAAGCGACAGCACTCACTTTGCGCGGAGATGCCAACCAGGCCGACGACCCAGCACCCTATGTCGTGACAACGGTTCGAACCGTGCTTTTTTCGGTGCCCCACCTTGCCCAGCTCGTTATTGCGCTTTCTCACCCCGTTGTGCTCGGCAGCATCACTCTCGGAGCGGCCGGTCTCGTCACCTGGGCGTTCTGGCCCCGCGCTGAGCCAACGCCGCGCACGACACCGACAAATCGACACCACGCGAACCGTCACGACTCGTCCAGATCACTCGTTCTCATCCTGTTGCCGACGCTGATCCTGTCGTTCTTGGCTGCACCCACCCCAGCGCAGGCAGCGGTGAGCGAAGAAGTGATTCGTGGTTCAGTCCTCACACTGAGATCGATCGGCGATCGACTTCTCATGAGCCGAATGACGCCGGGCGTCGCTGTGCCGTGGCAAGTGGGGGTTGCCGCACAACCCGCATCTCCTGGAGTAGTGGATATTTCACTCTCGGCTACCGGAGCCTTGGCCACCGACCCCGAAGGACTGCAACTCACCGTGACAGCCTGCAACGAGCGGTGGGTGGGAACCCTCTGCGGCAGCGGCGAAGCTCTGCTGCTCGGACCCGGCTCCGCTGCATCACTCCTCACGAGTACGGTCGCTTTGACGTCAATGCCCTCTGATCAGGAACGGTGGTTTCTTATCAGCGCAAGCCTGCCCGCAAACCCTGCCCGAATAGCGACCGGTGCCGCAGCACTCGTATTCAGTGCCAGCGGCGTCGGTGATGAGATAGCCACGGGAGAGAACGTAGATTCCCTCTCTCGCACGGGAAGCAATCTGATCGCTCCGCTTCTCCTGGCTGTCGCGGCGGTGCTCGTCGGGCTCATTCTTGCACGCGCGGCGGGAATCGTGACGGGGCGACGACGACGATTCTGACGGCGCACCTCGGCGCGCTGCAGTGACACTGACTCGAAATTCCGCGCCTAGACGGGAGTGATGACGCATTGAGGGTTTGCGCCCGCTAGGCCCATCGACGCTGTCGCGGAGGCCCGTGGTGAAACCCAGCTCGAACCATCCACTGACTGCACAAAAATGCCGTAGGACCCGCCAAGCAGCCCCGTGAGAGCGCCCGATTTGAACTGTGTGGTGTACACGCCGGAACTCGGCCCGGTCGTGGTGAGATTGGCCCCCGGCAGGAGCACTGTCACGACATTCCCGATGCCACCAGACGCCACAGCGTAGCTCACGTTGCTCGGAGTGCTATAGCCACTGCCGGCGGGAAAACGCCAAGTGATCGTCACGACCGGATTTAGCCCTAAGGCACCCGGAGTCAACACACACGTGTCGATAAGAGGGGGCTGGATAACCGCCGCGGAAAAAGTCCCCGTTGCGAAATCACTGTCAGTCCACGAAGCTTCCGAAAGCTGAGATCCTGCAGGCACCGCTGTGACCAGTACGGTGAGGGCGAAGGCGACGACCGCAGCACGGAGCACTCGGAATGGTGAGTTCCGTGCAGTCGCAGCTTTCTGATCAAACACGTCAGGATTCCCTTCCATGCCAACTTCAGGGGCAGTGCTGGGCACTTCCCCTGCCTTGAAACCTAACAAATTGGGTCTCTCAGCGATAGAGGATGATGGGAACGACCGCTACTCAACCGCCAGCGCAAACATCGCGACCGCGGCGGTCGCCGCAACGTTGAGCGAGTCAATGCCGTGTCGCATGGGTATCTGCACGATCGAGTCTGCAGCAGCAATGGCTTCGCGAGTAAGACCGTGGCCCTCGGTGCCGAGCACGAGCGCCACCCTCTCGGGAGCATCCGCCGCATAGTCGCGCAGCGACACCGCACCATCCTCGAGAGCCAACGCTGCAATCTGAAAACCGGATGCCGTCAGCAGCGCGCGAGTATCTGTCCAGTTGCCGATGCGGGTCCACGGCACCTGCAGCACGGTTCCCATCGAGACGCGGATCGCGCGCCGGTAGAACGGGTCGGAGCACTGCTCAGTGACGAGCACCGCATCCGCCCCGATGCCGGCGACGGAGCGGAAGATCGCGCCGACGTTGGTGGGGTCAACGACGTTTTCGAGAATGACGATGCGGCGAGCATCCGTCAGAAGCTCAGCGGGAGTCGGCAGCGGCGGACGGTGCATCGACGCGATGACCCCGCGGTGTAACACGTAGCCCGTGAGCTCCGCGAGCAACGAACCATCTCCTGTGAAGATGGGCACCTCGTCGCCCACGAGTTCGACAATCTCGTCAACCGAGGTGCCGAGGGCAAGCACTGAGCGCACGCGGTGGCCGGAGCGCAGTGCGCGCTGCAACACCAGCGCCGACTCGGCGAGATAGAGCCCATGTTCGGTGCCTTGAGCCTTGCGCAAGGCAACATCGGTCTGATGCGAATAATCGGCAAGCCGGGGATCGTTCAGCTCCGACACGGGGATGACGGGCACGCTATAACACCCGCGTCGCGCGAATGAAGATCACGGTTCGCCCATCGGCACGCTGCCCACTCGCCGCCTGGATACTCGATCCTTCGCCAGCAACGGAGTCCGGGGCTTCGTACAACACAACGTTGTCGAGCATGAGCGCATCGACCTCCGCTGCCCATGGCAACGACGGCGAGACTCGGAATGGTCCTCCCCGCAGCGGATCCGCACCGGCGGCGTTTGTCACCACGACGGCGGAAAGCGTGCCGATTTGATCCACGCGTTCAAACTCAACACTCTCGAGCTCGGAGCCCTCCGCCAACATGATGCCCGAGAAGGCGGAAACGTCCGCCAGAGAAACGTCAATGCACGGTCCCTGTGACGAATCACACGGATCGGAACTCGTCGGCCAGACTGCCGCCACAAGCAACATTCCTCCCGCAACCACGAGGCCCACCAGAACACCAAAGCCCACCAGCATCGCCAGCAGGCGCACGCCAAGCCCTCGGCTTGGCGCAAGGTCCTCCTCCTCGGCGATGAACCCCGGAATCGTTAGCGGCTCGGAATCACTCATCGCCAAGAGCAGCTTCTGCACCGGGGCCAGCACCGGCACCAGCACCGGCACCGGCACCGGTTTCTACACCGGGGTCTAGCGCGATACCCGCCTGCGCCATCCGCACGAGAGCTGCTGTACTCGACTCTGGCGCGACACCGGCGATGAGTTCCGTCAACACGGTCACAGCACGGCCCGAAGCCGCGGCATCCAACGCGGATGCCAGCACGCAATAATCAGTGGCAATCCCGACGACATCAATGTTCTGAACCTGCAATCGCTCGAGGAGTGCTGGCACCGTCTCGCCGTCAGCAGTCGTGCCCTCGAAGATGGAATAGGCTGGGACACCCTGCCCCTTGCGAACGTGCACATCGATGAAGTCGGTTTCAAGCCGGGGGTGATAGTCGGCGCCAACAGTATCCGCGACGCAGTGAACCGGCCAGGTATCAACAAAGTTGGGTTCGGCATCCAACGCGAAGTGACCACCGTTGTCGTTGTTGGCGTCGTGCCAGTCACGGGAAGCAATGATGACGTCGTAGAGATCAGGCTGCGCTCTTACATAGTCGGTGATGCTGGCCGCGACCGCGGCACCACCGTCAACACCAAGAGCTCCGCCCTCGGTGAAATCGTTCTGAACGTCAATAATGAAAAGTGCAGCGACCACGAGGCCAGTCTAAGCGTCGACCGCGAGGCGAATCACGATCGCGGGCGCGATTAGTAATTGGAGAGATTGCCGCCACAGCCATGGAGACCCGCCACGAGGTTATCGAGCGCAGCTCGAGCCTCGCGTTCTATGCCGTCGCCGATCGCGTAGAACGCAAAAGCGAGAGCAGTTCCATCAGCGGCAACAACGACCCCGCCAAGAGAATGCTCTTTGTTAGTCCAGCCAGACTTTGCCGAAACCGCGCCCACCGCTGAGGCAGCTTCACCCTCGAAACGGTTGTACAAGTCGCCACTCTTGCCCCCCGACGGGAGCATCGCGTATGCGGCGCCGATTGCGCCAGCACCGGAGAAGCCCGTCGCCATAAATTCCGCCACGAACTCGGGCGGCACTTGGTTCTTGGCGCTGAGACCTGAGCCATCAGTAATCGTGATTGTGCCGGCGGTCGTGAGACCGGCGTTCGCAAGAGCACCCGGAATCGCTTGCGCCAATGATGACGCGGAACCGTTGAAGCCCAGCTTCTTAGAGACCAGTCGAGCAAGGGACTCGGCCAAAGAGTCATCGCCGCTCAAGAGCATCTGCTCCACGAGAACGCTCACCGGCTGCGACTTCACCTCTCCGAGCACGGTACTGCCAACCGCGGCGCCCTGAGAGAACGACACCGCGGGGAGCCCCGCAGCTTGAGCGAAAGCAAGGCCTGCCGACGAGATCGGATCGGTGCCTCGCGGGCTCACCGCTACCGTCGGATCATTGCGATCACCGTTCACCATGAGCGCCGTGACATAAGAGTGGTATCCGCCCGTGCGCTCTCGCTCTGGCCAGTTCGAGTCCCAGGCATCGCTGGCATTCCACAGGGTGGAGTCGAGCACGATTTCCGTCACCGGAACGCCCGGGTGAAGCTCCTCGTAGCGCGTCATCGCTTGCGAAGCTAAATCTGAAATCTGAGGAGCATCGCGATAGAACGAGGCATTCGTGGTCGCCAGCGTTGGGTCGCCTCCACCCACAAGAACGATGACGCCCGGCGTCGAGCCGTCGATGACTTTCGTGCTGATCCGTGTATCTGGGCCCAGAGTTTGCAGCGCTGCTGCCCCCGTGAAAGCAGTCACGATGTGCGCGGGACTAGCAGGCGCCTCGGCAGAGCGGTTCCAGAGCACTTGGCCAGTCGCGGCATCCGTAACCACGCCAACCAGCGAAGGGAACGTGCTGACCGTGGCGAGCGACTCTACCGAGCATGTGCGCAGCGCTACGGCGGCCGGCTGAGTATCCGGTTGACTCCGCTGCTCAACAGTGACTTCGTCTGGGGTGACATCAACTGCCGAGTTAGCGGAGCCAACCGAAATTCCGGCGAATACTGCGACGACTGCAAGCAGCACGAAGACAACTGCTGCCACCGTCACCGCGAACGCGGTGGGGTGTCTACTTACAAGAGCGCGTATTCCGCCTGGTGCTTTCGGTTCACTGCTGGCTGATTCAGTCACCCGGTAATAGTACCCGGATGCCCGAACTCAGCGCCTGCGAGTGTGACCTAGCACCACGTCCAACGTGCTGCTGCACGAGTAAAGCTGTAAGGCTCATCGATGCCACCGTGCGTCATCGCGAAGGCGATGCAAGCGCCGCCAGTGCTGGCGCCCGGACGGTACAGCGATGCACGGTGTGCGCCGGATGACCACCACTTAGAAGCAACGGTCGCCCCCGAGTTGCCTGAACCGCCCGCAAGGTTGCCGTCGCAGCCCCGAGCAGGAACGCCGTCGGAACGCGTGGTGCCGTTGTGACCCCAACCGTCTGCAGGGTTCGAACTTGGTGATTCGGCCATCCAGAAAAGGCGCTCTTCCATGCACGAGTCATAGCGGAAATTCGATAGCGGAATCGGCTGCAAGCAGTTGGCTACGCGGATGGAGTTGTAAGCGTAGGCGAACGACGCGAGGTCGCCCGAGGTGGTGCCGGGTACGCCCTGCGAGGATGAACGGCCGGGTGCTCCGGGGACTCCTCCGCCGACGTTTCCGGGGCATGACTGGCCAGCGGCCGCATACGCCGCGCGAATCTGCTCGACGGATGCGGTGCCGTTCGACGCGACAACGATCGGCTTAGGCTTCGGCACGGCTTTCTGTGCCAAGTGTTCGGAGTCGGCCGTCAGCGCCTTGGCTTCAGCCTTAAGCTCGGCAGCCAATGACTCTTCGGTGACGCGCTCGATGCTGGCGATCGCGACGACAGGCACAGCCTTTTCGATCGGGCCAGTGGCCGTCGATGCGAATAGCGGTGAGCGTACGACCGAGTTAGCAGTAGCGATCTCAGTGAGACCTGGTCCGCCTCCCCCGACGAACGGAACTACTCCAACAAGTACGACAGTAAATGCCGCCGTTAAAAACGGAACTCTCCCCATGAAAATCGTCCCCCAGACGAATGAAATGGATGCAGACCCCTCTGCTTCCTGTTGCTAAAGCTAGGGGCGAAATCACAGTTCCACAAGGGAAAAACCGCGGAAACATGCGGAAATACCCGCTAAAGGGGGGTCTGGGTGACGGGTCTATCCTCTGTTTGGGGGACACCGACGTAGCCCGATTCGGCCCCTCCGCGAAGCTCTACCGCAAGAACGCTGCAGCAACTCCCGAATCAACCGGTACGTGCATCCCTGTCGTTTTTCCCAGCTCCCCACCACAGATAGCTACGATCGCGTTCGCAACATCCTCCGGCAGCACTTCAAGGCCGAGGAGCGTGCGGCTGGCATAGTACTCGCCGAGTTTCTCTTCGGGCACACCGTAAGTCGCTGCCCGTTTGGCGCCCCACCCGCCCGAAAACAGCCCAGAATTGCGTACGATGCCATCAGGATTGATGCCGTTCACACGAATGCCATGTTCACCGAGTTCAGCAGCGAGCAGTCGTACTTGGTGAGCCTGGTCTGCTTTCGCCGCCGAATAGGCAACATTGGTGGGCCCGGCGAACACCGAGTTCTTGGAGGCTACATACACTATGTCGCCTCCCATCCGCTGGGCAATCATTACTTTAGCAGCTTCCCGCGAGACGAGGAAAGAACCACGCGCCATCACATTGTGAAGCAAATCCCACTCTGTGGCTGTCGTCTCGACAAGGGCCTTTGATACAACTAGCCCAGCGTTATTGACGACAAGATCCACACCGCCGAAGGCTAGAACCGTATCCCGCAGCAGTGCGCGAACTTGCTCCTCATCAGTGATGTCGGCGACGACGCCGACGGCGACGTCGGTCGAGCCGAGCTCGGCAGCAACCGCTGACGCCTTCTCAGCATCGAGATCAGCGATGACGACGCAAGCGCCTTCTGCGATGAGTCGCTCAGCGCTTGCCCGCCCGATTCCGCCCGCAGCGCCCGTAATCACGGCAACTCGACCAGCAAGTGTCTTCGGCGCCGGGGCGCGGCGAAGCTTGGCTTCCTCGAGCGCCCAGTATTCGATCCGAAATTTTTCTCGCTCAGAAACCGGCTCGTAGGTGGAGAGAGCCTCTGCACCACGCATCGCATTGATGGCGTTGACGAAGTATTCCCCAGCGACACGAGCCGTGTGTTTGTCGCGACCAAAGCTGAACATTCCCACGCCCGGAACTAGGACGATACGCGGATCAGCTCCACGCATCGGTGGCGAGTCGGGCTCCGCATTGCGCTCGTAATAGGCGGCGTAATCTTCGCGATACCGCTCGTGCGCCTCGGCAAGTGCGCCAAGCGCATCGTCGATGCTCGTTGCATTGTCGACATCGAGAAAGAGAGGGACGATCTTCGTGCGTAGGTAGTGATCGGGGCAGCTCGTCCCGCGGGCGGCCAATTCGGCCGCGCGCTCCCGTGCAACAAAGTCGAGCACCTCTGGAGTGTCTGTGAAGTGTCCGACCACTCGTTCGTCAGTAGCAGCGTAACCCCGAATAGCAGGCATGAGGGCGGCCGCGCGCTCCCGTCGCTCACCCTCCTCGAGGGCAACGAGAGTGGGAACTATCTCACCGAACGGCGCGGCCGCTCCGTTATCGGCGATGTAGTCTTCCGCTGCACGAATGATCCACAGAGAGTTCTCTTCGCACTCGGCACTTGAGTCTCCCCACGCAGTAATGCCATGTCCGCCAAGGATGGCGCCTACCGCATGTGGATTGCTCGACTTCAATTCAGCAATGTCGAGGCCGAGCTGAAATCCCGGACGTCGCCACGGAACCCACAACACCCTATCGCCGTAGATTTTTGCAGTTAGTTCTTCCCCGTTCGCGGAATTCGCGATGGCAATTCCCGAATCCGGATGAAGGTGGTCAACATGGGCTGCGTCGACGAGCGTATGCATAGACGTATCGATCGACGGCGCGGCTTGAGGCTTGCCGTGGATGCAGTAGTCGAACAGAGCGACCATTTCATCTTCATGTTCCACCCCCCGGTAGACGTCTTTTAGCGCTAGAACTCGATCACGACGGAGCACGGCGAGGCCGCTCGCTTGCAGCGTCCGCAGGTCACCCCCCGAACCTTTCACCCACACGAGCTCCACTTCCTTGCCACTAGCCGGGTCAATCGTGGAACCCTTGGCTGAAGTGTTTCCTCCACCAAAGTTTGTGTTTCGAGGATCTTCGCCGATGCGGTTGCTTCGATCGATTAGGTCAGCTGCTGGGGCGGGAATTGTCATCGGAGAATCAGGGCTTCCTTAAGTAGTGTCAGTCGGAGGAAAACGGAGTTGAGTTACACGGTCTTCGCGGCGCTACGGAGCTGTGCGTCGATGAAGCCTCGTGCGTGGCGTGCGAGATCGAGATTGTCTGACCACAGGTTCCGCCAGATTGCGAGGGTATAGCTGAGACCCGGATCGACAACGGCGGATGAGAAGCTCTCGAAGGTAACGATGCCTTCGTAGCCAATCTGCTGGAGCCCACGAAAAAGGCCGGTGAAGTCTACGGTGCCCGTGCCGAGATAGCCACGGTGGCTCTCACCAATGTGAACGTAGCCTAGGCGCTCTCCGCAGTCGTGGACAGCTTGAGCCATATCGAATTCTTCGATATTCATGTGGTAGCTGTCGAGGTGCACATAAAGGTTGCTTGAACCAACCTCGGCAATGTACTCCACCGCTTGCCGGCCGGTGTTTAGCATGTTGGATTCGTAACGGTTTACTACTTCGAGACCGACAGGAATACTCGATGCCTCGAGAGCATCTGCAAAAGTTCGAACAGACTCAACCGAGTTCGCACGTCCGCGTTCCGTCACTGGCTGAGAATACTTCTGAAGAGCACCAAAAATTACTCCTCCTACGTAACGCACGCCCAGATCCACCGATACGGAGGCCGCATCTGCAAGTAGCCGGCGGCCCGCTTTGACGACGTCGTCATCGTCTGATGAGACATCGGTTGCGGCCGAAAGCCCCAGACTGGCGGATGCTTGCATTCCGTACTCGTCAAGCAGCGACCGCGTCATTGCTACGTCGACGGATCGTGGATCCATTAGGAGAAGTTCAATGACGTCGTACCCTGCAGCAGCGCTCTGTTCTATCGCTGTGCGAGCTTGCCGCTCATCCCACTGGCCGGCCCAAACGAGTGTGTGAACCCCGAGCGGGTTCGAGTAGTCCGTCATTGGCTTCTCTCCTCAATATTTGATGCTCGAATTGAAATGACATTCTTCATTACCGCACCGAGTGGGCCGCTTGCTGCGAAAGCATCGTGCACCGCAGCGAACTCGGCGTAAAGCTGGTCGTAGACCGCCGCCGCTGTTGGATTGCTGGTGAAGGTTTCGGGGCCGAAAGTAACTAGTTGATCCTGCGCGGCCTGCACGGAGTCGAATTCGCCAGCTGCCACAGCTGCGACAAGCGCTGCACCGAACGCACTACCTTGAGTAGTCCCTGCTACGACGAGCTCGCGCCCAAAAACATCGGCATAGCACTGAATGATCCACGGCGCATGGCTTGGGAGTCCACCTGCTGCGACAACGGTCGTGATCGGTGCACCGTGCGCTTCAACCGTTTCGAGAATCCGGCGAGCGCCGAACGCTGTCGCCTCAACGAGGGCTCTCAGGACGTGACTCGGCTCTGTGTGAAGCGTGAGACCAAGAATGAGACCAGTGAGTCGTTGGTCAACCAGGACCGACCTGTTGCCGTTGAACCAGTCAAGAGCCAGAAGACCGTGCGAACCCGGAGCGAGGAGCGCCGCTTCCTCACCTAGCTGATCAACACCAACAGTGGCGCCCGCCCCGGCGAGAAAATGTTCGGCGAACCAATTGAAAGTGTCGCCCACCGAAGACTGCCCGGCCTCAACACTAATGAGTCCCGGGATGAGTGCATCGCGAACGACGCCGCACATCCCGGGGATATCGGGGAGCGAATCTCCCACTGGCTCGACCACGGTCACATCACAGGTCGATGTTCCCATCACCTTGACGAAAGTTCCAGGTCGAGCACCCGAAGCCACCCCCGCAGCATGAGCATCGAAGTGGCCGACTGCCACTGGTGTGCCTTCCGCGAGTCCGGTACGTTCTGCCCAGGCAGCGCTGACGCGGCCAGCGATATCAGTCGTTTGATGTGCGACGTCGTATAATTTCGCGCGCACAGCGCCAAGACGAGGGTCGAGGGAGTTCAGAAATTCTTCGTCTGGCAGCCCTCCCCAATCAGTGGAGTAAAGAGCTTTGTGTCCGGCCGCGGTAATACTGCGGCTCAATTGAGGACTTGCGGCAGTGTCGGTGAGCTGACCAACGAGGAAGTCGCACAGCTCGACCCAGGAGTCTGCCGCCGCGAACACTTCAGGGTCTTCTGAGGCGCAGTGCCAGAGTTTTGCCCAGAACCACTCAGCAGAGTAGGTTCCTCCGCACGCAAGCATGTATTCGGGACGCGACTCCCTTGCAATGGTTGTGATCTGAGCCGCTTCTGCATGCGCAGTGTGATCTTTCCAGAGCCACGCCTTCGCGGCCAGTCGGTCTGAAAACTCGGGGAGCATCGACAACGCTGTGCCTGCTGAATCGATGGGCAAAGGCGTAGAGCCGGTAGTAGCAAATCCGATTGAGACGATGTCTGTCGGTCGGAAACCAGATAGCAGGTCGGTGGCCTGCGCAAGTGCTCCTCGCACGACAACTTCGAGTCCCTCGAGGTAGTCCGCCGGCTCTTGACGAGCAAGGTTCGGGTCCGCCGCGGTAATGACTCCGTTGGTGCCTGAAGCATAGGGATGCACGGCAGTCGCCTTCTCGCTGCCATCAGCGAGATCTATGAGCAACGCCCGACACGAACTGGTTCCGTAGTCGATCCCGAGGCTGTAGCGAGGCATGTACTGTCCTGTTCCCTAAGTGGTGGCTGTAGGCGCGGGAGGGCGGGCCCGTGGTTGCGAACCCGCCCTCGATACGACTAGAAGGAGTAGTCGTCGATGTTGTCTGCAGTGAAGATGAGGGGCTTGTCGTAAAGCACTTCACCGTCCTTGCCGATGGTGTAGGTTCCGGCGGGACCAGCGTCGATGGTTTCGCCCTCTTCACCCTTGATAACGCCGGTTGCAAGCTGGAAAGCAGCAACGGTCGCGACATATCCAAGCTCAGCAGGGTCCCACAGGGCGAAGGCCTTGCTGTCGCCGCTCTTGATGAAGTCCGATACGGAGCTGGCCAGCGCGAAGCCGGTCGCGAATACCTCGCCACCCTTTCCTGCGTTGATGATGGCCTGCTGCGCTGCCGGAGCCGACACTGCAGAGGAAGAGATGATTACCTTCAAGTCAGGGTTTGCTTGAATGAGGTTGAGCGCAATCTCTTGGCTCTTAGCAGTGTCATCGCCAGCGAACTGAACCGTGTCGATGTAGCTCAACGAGGAGTAGGCCGGGTCGGAATCGATCAGTTCTTTCATGATCTTGACGTGCGCAGTGTGGTTAGGTGCACTCGGTGATGCCGAGATGAACGCTACCTGGCCACCGTCCGGTGAGTTGACCAGCGCGGCGTCGAGCATCACCTGCGCGGCAAGTTCGTAGCTGAGCTGGTTTACAAAGAGATCGCGCGAATCTACGGCGGCATCTGCGTCGTAAGTGACGACCTTGATGCCAGCTTCACGAGCCTGCTTCAATGCCGGGGCAACAGCGTCTCCATCGATCGCGCTGACCACTAAGGCGGCAGGCGCCTGCGGAATTGCGTTGGTTAGAGTCGCAATCTGCTCCGTAGCATCTGGCTTATCGGAACCGATGTACTGGAAATCGAACCCGAGGTCCTCGCCTGCTTCCTCGCCACCCTCACGGGCTACCTCAAAGTATGCCAATCCCGTGAACTTCGGAGCCATGAAGATTTTTACTTCATCGCCGGAAGCTTCTGGACCCGCACCTGTCGGTGCAGTGCTCGAGCAACCTGCAAGCAGGAGTCCTGCGGCCGCGACCGTCGCGATAGCCGTGACGAGGCGACTTCCTTGTCGTTTGCGATTGAACATTGTCAACCTTTCCCTTGTATGTGATGTGATGTCGGCTGCAGTTGCAGCACTCTTGGTTCCTGCGCGGTTAGGACGCAGGCCTTCTGACGCCGAATCGACGCCGGAGAAGTTGAAGGGCGCTCGGAATTCCGATACTGCCGATAAGCAGCGCGCCGATGACAAGTGTCTGGCTCGTGCCAGGCACATTGGCCAGTTTCATTCCTGTTTGGATCGTGCCGAGCAGAATGATCGCAAGCAGCACACCAACAGCCCGACCACTGCCTCCCTTGATCGAGACCCCGCCAAGCACTACAGCGGTCAGCACGAAGAGAATCGTGCCGTCTGCGTTATCACCTCGCGCAGATTGATACTGACTAACCCACACGAGACCGGCCAACCCTGACATGACGCCGGCAAGCGTGTAGGCAGCGATTCGGGTGCGAGCAACTGGTGCCCCTGCCATGGTCGACGCGGCGGAGTTGTTGCCAAGTGCATAGCTATAACGACCGAACGGGGTCGTGGCCATCAGCACCCAGAACGCTGCCGCGACAACGAGAACCAGCAAGACGGCGAGCGGAACAATGCCTACCCACGTCGAGCCAAGTGTCCGATACTCAGCAGGAATGCCTGTGATGCCCGTGTCGCCGGCCAGAATGTAGGCCAGACCGCGGTAGGCGCCCAAGGTTCCCAACGTCACGGCCAGCGACGGCAGCCCCGCCACGGCAACGAGGACGCCGTTGATGGCGCCAAGAATGCCGGTGGCAAGGAGAACAATCGGAAGAGCGACAATCAGCGGGACGCCCGCCACGGCAAGCTGGCCGAACATCACGCTCCCGACCGCAAGGGTTGAAGCAAGTGAAATGTCGATCTCGCCGTGAACAACGACGGGGAACAATCCAAACGCCATAAGGCTGAAGATCACAAAGAACTGAGCCGAGGTGAGTAGATTCACCGGATCCAAGAAATAGGGTGACAAGTTCGATGACCAAATACCGGCCACAACGATGAGAACAACGAGGAGGAGCTCCCACGAATAGGAGCGGACGAAGCGGGTCATGACTTCACCTCCGTAATGCTGCGGCGCGACGTTGCACTCTGGACTTTGTTTCTGACGATCGCGTCCACGGCGACTGCCAGCACGATTGCAACTCCTTGAATTAGTAGGCGATAGAACTCCTGCACTTGCAGGAGGACAAGACCGTTGTTGATAGTGGCGAGAACGATTGCACCGATCGCTGCTCCGTAGACGCTGCCCGTGCCTCCCCAGATGCTGACACCGCCAATTACGACCGCCGCGAGAACCTGAAGTTCGTATCCATTGGCGAGGAGGGAGTTGATGTTTCCTACTTGGGCCCCAAGCAAAACCCCTGCAAACGCCGCGATGATCCCCGCGCCTACGTAGCTCCCGAGCACGATCTGGGTGCTATTGAGTCCGTAGAAATGGGCAGCTTTCGAATTCGAGCCGTAGGCGTAAATCCGGCGACCCCAGGGAAGGTATCGCAACGCCATCCCCACGATGAGAACGACCAGAACTGCCACCCAGACGTACGTCGGCAACCCGAGTACGGTTCCCGTTGCCAGATCTCTCATCCACCCCGGAAGTGTTCCGGATGTTACCTCTTGCGCGTTCGCATAGAACGAGGTGAACCCGCGGTAGATCGAAAGCGTACCGAGCGTCGCCACGATTGAGGGAATGTTCAGCACAGCGACAAGGAACCCGTTGATAAGCCCTAACACAGCGCCGAGGGCGATTGCCATCACCATGACAAATGGCTTGAGTTCGACAAATTGACCAGCGATGTCGTAGATCACGTACGCAGACAGCCCCATAATCGAGCCGACCGAAAGGTCTAGGTTTCCCGTGAGAACGACCAGCGCCTGCCCCACTGCCGCGATCATCAGAATCGCTGCGCTGAAGAGGATGCTACGCCCGTTGTCGAAGGTAAAGAACCGCGGCGACAGAATCGAAAAGGCGACACACAGGAGCAGAAGAAACACGACTACACCCAGGAATCTGACCTTGAGCGCGGCTGCTCCCCCGGTGAGGCCGAGGCGTTCTCGCCAGTCGGCGATCAGCGTCCCGTTCATACGTTTTTCTCCTTCGAAACAGTTGTTGTCGCCGCGGCGAGGATGTTCTCCTGTGTCGCGTCCGCGATGTCAATGTCTGCGGCAAGTTGTCCCCGTGAGATCACAAGCACGCGATCGCTCACTGCCAGCACTTCAGGTAAGTCCGAAGAAATCATGAGAATCGCTTTGCGCTCTTTGCGAGCAAGATCACGCATGATGTTGTGGACGTCTGCTTTAGTCCCGACATCAATTCCGTGTGTGGGCTCGTCAAGCAGCAGAACTTTCGGATTGACAGCGAGCCAGCGCGCGATGGCAACTTTTTGGCGGTTTCCGCCGGACATCGAACTGACTAGGTCGACCACCCCGCCCTTGATGCTGAGTGCGACGCGCTGTTTTTCCGCACGCTCATGCTCACTGCTGGGGCGCATGAATCCGAGCTTCGAGAGTGCCTTTATGCCCGTCAGCGCGATGTTGTCGCGCACAGTCATCGTGGAGATCAAGCCCTCGGCATCACGGTCTTCTGGCAAGTACACGACCCCGGCTTCTGCCATTTGTCCTGGGCTTTTCGGTTTGACCACCGCGCCTTCGACTTCAACAGTTCCTGTCACATGCGAGTTCAACCCAAAGATTGCCTGTGCGATCTCGGAACGACCTGAACCGACAAGACCCGCGACGCCCACAATTTCACCCTCGTGAAGGTCAAACGAAATGTCTTCGAACATCCCAGGCGCGCTGAGACCGCGAACGGAAAGCTGAACAGGGCCGAGTGGCTCTTCGCGTGCGACTGTTTCCACGACGACATCACGACCGACCATCAGCCGGATCATTTCGTCATCCTCAAGTTCCGCACATGGGGCGGTTCGCACGTGACCGCCATCGCGGAGCACCGTGATCGTGTCAGAAAGTCGACGAATCTCTTCCATCCGGTGAGAGATCCAGACCACTGTGGTCCCCTCGTCCTTGAGCCTCTGGGCGACTTCGTAAAGCTTGGCGGCTTCCCCCGGCGTAAGAGCGCTGGTCGGCTCATCAAGGATGAGAAGGCGCAGGTCGGATGAAAGCGCCCGGGCAATCTCCACAAATTGGGCTTCAGCGACGGTGAGGCCTGCAACAAGGCGGTCAACGTCTAAGGGGTAGCCGACTTTCTCCAGTAGTTCCGCTGCTTTCGTGCGCATGGCACCGTTGTCCACAAACGGACCCCGCATCGGGTACTGGCCCGTGAGGATGTTCTCCGCCACGGAAAGATGAGGAAAAAGGTTTGGGTCTTGGTAGACAGCTGCAACACCTGCAGCGCGGGCATCCAGTGGGTTCTTGAACGCCACGGGTTTGCCATCGAGGAGGATCTCCCCGTCGTCAGGCTGGCGAAGGCCGGTGATGATTCCGACGAGCGTCGACTTGCCGGCGCCATTCTCTCCGACGAGCGCGTGTACTTCCCCAGCAGCGAGGTCAAAAGACACGTCGCGTAGGGCGCGAACGGCCTCAAAACTCTTCGATACGCCGCGGATACTCAGCCTCGGGACCGATGGGTTTGGGGAGGGGGTCATGGTGGGGTGCGCCCTTCTGACGAAGAGCTTGCGATATCTCCGTCGACTGTCAGGACAGTAGCCGACTTCGGAATCGGATGTCAAGGCATATGCACACAAGGTGAGCATATGCTCATTTGCTGACATGCAGTCACATTCATACGCCACCTGAAGGCAGCCCCGACTGGCCGCGTGGGCTTAGTCAGCGGCCAATTCGCGAGCAACATCCTCGGTCGTCACAAGAATCCCGACGTACCCACCGTCGAGTGCACCCCTAATAGCGTCGAGCTTGTCCACTCCGCCAGCGACCGCGATGACATTTCGCATGCTCCTGAGATCAGCAAGTGCGATACCCACCCGCACTTTCTGCAAATCTACCGCTAGTACGTTGCCCTCTTTGTCGTACCACTCGCCCAAGATGTCACCGATTGCTCCCGCAACCTGGTAGTCGTAGAGTTGCTCCTCCGTCACCAGACCGTGCTGCAGGATAGTCGCGTCCGCAATCGCCCCGCCGATTCCAATCAGCGCGGCATCCGCGGATTTGGCCAGCTCGATGACGCTCGTTACTGAGCGCTCCTTGCGCAGCATGGCAGCAACTTCGGGGCTGGACGCCAAGAGCGGTGAAGGCACAAAGCGAATGAGCTCCGCAACTCCGTTGCTGAGAGCGCCGCTCACGCGAGCTGTATAGGCGTCAATTCCCCCTGTAAGAGTCGGGAATGTCACCCCGCGAAGCGAGTCAGACCGCAGCGCGAGAAGCGTACGAAGCACGGTGTCGCCCCAGCCAACTCCAATGGTTGCACCAGGATGGAGATAGCGCCTCAAATACTGCGCCGCCTCCAGAGCGATTCGAGAGTTTGTCGCCTCGCCAGAGGTCGAGCGCCCCATCTGCGGCACCACGATGACATCGGTTAGCCCGTACTTCGCGCGGATCGCTCCGACCAGCTCCATTCCGCCGACGCCGCGCGTGTCGATATCGATGGTGACGACACCGACCTCTTTGGCCCGATCAAGCATTCGTGCCACAGTCGCCCGGGAGACATGCAACCGCTCAGCTATCTGAGCCTGCGTCAGTTCGTCTCGGTAATACATCCACGCAACGCGGACAAGGTTTTCCCGCTCGGCCGACATTGAGGGCCGACGGGATGAAAAGGGCTGAACCACGGTGTATTTGCCTCCTGAGTGAACTGCGTACAGCTTAGACGTTGAGAAATCTCATGAGCATATGTACATATGGTGAGCGTATGCAATACTGTTGCGGTTAGATCAATCAAGGAGACGACGATGTCCGCATCCGTTTTCGCCGTCGGCGATAGCTATCTACCACTGGACCTCATCCAGCCACGCCTTGGCGCGTTGGGCGATGGTTTTGCCGTGCGCTATGCCATGGTCGACCCCGCTGTGCGCGGAGACCACTCGCACATAAGCGAGCACCAGGGCGATGTCCGCCAGCTCATCAGCGAGGTCGACGGCGCCGAAGTTCTCCTCGTGCACGCCGCCCCCGTTACCGCTGAACTGCTAGACGCGTGCCCTGAGATCCGCCTCATTGCCTGCGCACGGGGAAACCCTCTCAACGTCGACCTAGCTGCCGCCGGGCGACGTGGTGTCACTGTTGTCAACACCCCCGCCAAGAATGCCGACGCGGTTGCCGACCTCACGATGTCGTTTGTGCACCAACTCATGCGCACGGCTGGCCCGGCGGCGGACTGGCTTCACACCGAGGCCGACGCCGGCGCAACGCATTTAGACTCGACATTCATCGGAGGGCAGTGGATGGCTCGTGAGCCACGCGGAGCCACCCTAGGAATAATCGGATTTGGCGCGATCGGCCAGAAAGTGGCCCGCCAAGCGGAGTTTTACGGGATGCGATTAT
>Ga0209344_10002402_pt1 | contig 20919 bp, 18 predicted proteins | sample Cruoilmetagenom6_FD_187293 | JGI IMG/M metagenome (GOLD analysis project Ga0209344, IMG submission 187293) | Oil polluted marine microbial communities from Coal Oil Point, Santa Barbara, California, USA - Santa Barbara Oil Seep Sample 6 (SPAdes)... | ecosystem: Environmental > Aquatic > Marine... | reverse complement strand
CGGCGACTGCTGAATCCAGAACCTCCGGGAAACGAGAAGAGAATTCGATACGAATCGGTTTTCCTATAGGCGGGCCAGGGTCCGGTTTTCTAGGTTCAATCTGGATGCCAACGAGGTCACGGGTTTTGCGGCGAACGTCTTCGAGAATATCATCGGCCTTGCGGCGCTGGTTCCATTCGACGTAATTAAGTGTGAGCGTTCCGATCTGGTCTTCTGCACCTTGATCATTGCTGCCGGTCTTGGCATAGAGAAACTCGATTTCCGGCATACCTAGAACGCGCTCCTCAACTTGCCGCACCAATGCGTCCCGTTCGACAGTTGAAAGGTCACCGCGTGCACGAATATCAATCATGCCGAACGGTTGCTCTACGTCAGGGAAATACTCGACGCCTTTGCCGAACATGTTGAAGGCAACGTAGATTGTAATGAGTAGCGCAGTGACTCCGCCAACGGCTGCCCAGGGACGCCGTAGTGATTTGCGTAGAAAGCGGACGTAGCGCCCGGTAAAGCCTGTAACGGTGTTGAGATCACCGGTCTCAGCCGCGGTCAGGTTTCGACGTGCTTCTTCGGTGTTCGCTCCGGTTTTGCCGAAGATGGAGCCGAGTGTTGGTACGAACAGTAACGCCATGATCAGCGATGCTGACAAGACGGCGATGAGCGTGATCGGAAGATACTTCATAAACTCGCCCGAAGTTCCGGGCCAGAAGGCCAAAGGAACGAAGGCGGCGAGGGTGGTGCAGGTCGAAGCAATGATCGGCCAGGCCATTCTAATCGCGGCGCGAGCATACGCATCGTGTCGCGACTCACCCTCGGCCATGCGGCGATCTGCCATCTCGGTGACGACGATTGCGCCGTCAACGAGCATGCCAACGGCCATGATGAGTGCAAACAGAACCATCATATTAATGGTCACACCGAAGTGCCCAATGATCAGGATTCCCATCAGGAAACTGCCCGGAATAGCAACACCGACGAGCAAGGCAGAACGAACGCCCAAAATGCCAATGATGACAATGAAAACCAGCAGCACCGCAGAAATGACACTGTTCTGCAGTTCCGACAACATATCATTGACGTCTTTTGATTTATCTCGCGAGGCAACCACAACAATGTCGGCTGGCCAGTAGTTCTTTTCCTCTGCGATCAGCGCTTTTACAGTACCTATCGTGTCGATGACGTTGGCGCCCGATCTCTGTACGACTTCGATTGCGATGGCGGGTTTGCCGTTTAGGCGTGCGACACTCTCGGCATCTTTGTAGGTGCGCCGAACTTCGGCAATGTCCTTGAAGTGAACTACGCGTTCTCCGACTGCCCTAATAGGCATGTCGAGCACGTCAGCCGCACTTTCAAAAACACCAGGGACCTTGACCGGGAAGCGACCTTCATCGGAGTGTAAGGCGCCGGCCGCGACGAGGCGATTGTTGCGGCTGACAAACTGGATGATCTGCGCCTGATCAAGGCCGTAACTCTCCATTGCGAGTGGGTCGACAACAACCTCCATTAATTCCTCGCGCGTGCCAATGAGATTGACTTCGAGAACGCCGCTCAGGCCCTCAATCTTCTCCTTCAGATTCTCGGCAATAGTTGTCAGTGTGCGTTCCGGAATGTCGCCGGCCAAATTTAGAACCAGCATTGGGTCGAATCGCGACATCTTAACTTCGTTGACGGTCGGCTCATCAGTTTCGCCAGGCAATTTGGCTTTCGCCTTGTCGACTTTTTCGCGAACGTCTTGCAGCGCCTTATCAGTGTCTACGCCCGCATCAAATTCGAGCTGAACGTTAGCGCCGCCCTCATAAGCGTTCGCCGTCATTTCCTTGATGCCCTCGATGGAGCGCAGTTCCTGCTCCATCGGACGAACCAACAAGCGCTCTGAGTCTTCAGGGGATATACCATCGTGCGCTATGCTGACGTAGATGATCGGAATTTCGATATCCGGTTCCGCTTCTTTCGGGATCGTGTTGTAGGCGACCAATCCACCGATCAAGACAACCAAGAGCGATAGAACCACGGTCCGAGACCTCGACATCGCTGACTCAATGAGATCCATTAGTCGTTGGCCTCGTCACCCGTCTGAATGGCAACTGCGGTCTTGACGTCACCCTCGGGCACCGTGTCGACCAATGCGCCGTTCGTAACGTAACCCTGCCCTACCGTAATTATCGTCGCGCTTTCGGGAAGTCCGGCCAGCCAGATGCCGTCGTTCGAAGATAGCGCAATATCGGCAAGGACAAACTCAACCAGCCCTTGCTCATTGATAATCTTTAGGCCGACATTACCGGCATCATCAAGCGTCAATAGTGACGGCGAGACGCGGTGTGCGAGTACTTCCTCCGCGGGGATGCGCAGCTCGGCGGTACCGCCAACTCGTAGCGCCCCGTCGGCATTATCGATTTCCAGTTCGACACCGAAAGTCCGTGTTGCCTCGTCGGCAACCGGCGCAACATAACGAATCTGTCCCGTGATATTTTCGCCCGTTGCAAGTTTCGCCTCTGCCGCATCACCGACAGCGACGTAGCGCGCGTCAAATTCGGAGAGGCTCGCCGAAACAATGATTGTTCGATTGTCGACGTACGTAGCGATCGGGTCACCACGTTTTACAAAATCGCCGACCTCAACGTCACGCGACTGCAGTGCGCCGCCAAAGGGTGCTCGAATATTCATGTAGCCTAGATCAAGTGTGGCACGCGTTAGTTCTGCCTTCGCGGTTTCCAACATTGCGACCGCTTCCTGCAGTTGTGCTTCCGAAACGTAGCTTTCAGACTTGAGTCGCAAGCGGCCTTCGTATTCGATCTCACGTTGTTTAACGGTTGCTTCGGCCTGAGCAAGACGGGCATTCCGGTCACGCTCATCAAGGCGAACAATGATTTCGCCTAGTTGAACATTAGCTCCGCGTGCCGCGCCAATGGATTCGATCCGGCCGTCAGTCTCAGCGGCGAGCGACACGATTCTCGCGGGCGCCGTCTTGCCGTTCACGGTTATTGTTCGCAGCACAACTTCTGCTGACTGACTACGAACGCGAACAGCGTTCTTCGAGGTGGCAGATGCGACCAGGCCTGTGTTCGCCACAGAACTACCCTCTGCATCTTCACCGAAACTACCTGAGATGAGCCACAACGCGACGACAATGACTATGCCGCCGGAAAGGAACCAGGATTTGTATTGATTGATCTTTTCCATTTTCTTCTCTTAGCTGATTCGGTGCCGGACTAGCTGTTAGCTGATTTTGCGTGTTTGTGGTCGCTTAGCAGATGCCGATTCTCTTCGACATAGCACTTCATTGCCTCCATCATCGCCTTTCCAAAGCCGGCGACGAACTTCATTCCTTGCGGCCACTCTTGCATGTGGTTTTTCTCAATGTCCGAAATCATTTTCGTGTAGTACTCGCATTCTTCGAGTCGACTATTCAGGATAGTTTCAATTGTTTCACCCGGCATCAAATGTGCGAAACACATCGTTACGAGAAACTCAGATCGAACCTTGTGGCACGGTGTCGGGTTTTCCAGCGCTTTCAAAAGAAAGGCCATACCGTCATCGGTAATTTCGTAGACCTTCCTGTCAGGCTTTCCTTCCTGAGGGATCTGCTCACAGGTCACCAGACCTTGCTCGGACAGTGATGATAATGCGGGGTAAATTGAACCGTAGCCGGCTGCAAAAAAGTGGCCGAATGATGATTCGAATTGCTTCTTCAGGTCATATCCTGAGGCGGCACCATCGGTCAGCATTCCAAGGCAGGCTGTCTTGACGTCCATCGTCTTCTCGTTCGATATATATCGGGGTGATGCATAATATCAGTTTGATATATAAATACAAACGATTCAGTCATGAACTTCCGTCATGACCAAAATATTAGTTAAAACAGTCGTTTAAGGGAGGATTACTTAAAGAATCTTGCGAGATATGGGTTAAGAAGGCGGTTGTCAGAATCTAACTGGCGTCGAATTTTTCGAAAGAACTCCATTCTCCCGCTGTAGGTTTGCGAGACGTATGCAGGTCGTGCTGCGACCGTTTGATTGAACAGGGGTGTGCCGCCCCAGTTCTCAGCGAATTCTGCGAGGTCCAATACAAAGTCATCCCAGCCACGCTTCTGAGTGGAGATGGTTTGCAAGGCGATCAGCGGTTCGTCAAAGGAGGGCGATAGCAGCGCACAGTTGTCTCTGGCGACACGATAGCCAGCGGCGGGTAGATCGCATCGATAGGCGGTGCGCGCAAATGTCTCCCTGCAGAATCTGGCGTACGCTTTGACCACAACCGAAAAGTCCGATGCCGGAAAACACCAGGTTGAGTACATCAGGTTGCCCGGCTTTCTGCGGCGGTGACGGCCAGATGCCGTCGCGTTGTTACCTTTTTTCACTAGCCGGGAGTTAACCAGTCCGTGTGTTGTCGCGGAGATCGTATCGATCAGTTTGTAGCGAACAGACGGGATCGGCATCACGCGACCGAGGGACTTGAAAACGCTGGGTAGCACGGTGCTTTCTCCCCAGTCCTTTATTCTCCACGGTGCGTTGTACGCGTTGCCACCTTCGGTGTTGTAGTGACGCAGGTCGAGGTAGACGTGATTTCTATAGGGCATCAGATAAAACTTCAGGCCGACATCGCCTCGCGAAAGGCGATCTGAGACTTCGGCAAAGGTATCGACGTCCATGCTGCGGTGGCTGGCGGTAAACGTTGTGGTGGGTCGGACTTTCATCGTCACTTCATAAATCACGCCGAGCATACCGTAGCTCAAGCGAAACGCGCTGAGCAGATGCTTCTGAGTGTCTGAGACGCTCATGACTTTGCCACTCGCTAAAACGGCTTTGAGGCTGATCACCTGCGTCGATAGCATAGATGCCTGGTTACCGATTCCAGGACCCATACACGGCGAAGCAATAGCACCGCCCAGCGTGCGTTCGGTTTGATCGAAGTTGCCGATTAATTCCAGCCCTTCATCAGCCAGCGCTGCGATCAGCGCACCAATGCGAACACCCGCCTCCGCGGTGACAGTATGATTGTAGGCGTCGACTTGAATGATCCGATCAAGTCCCGTCATATCGACAGTCGACCCGGAAGACGTGGCGTTGCAGTCGGTGGCTGAAGTACGCGCGCCTCGCGGCCGTAGCGGCAACGCGATGTTCGCATCGTTGTCCATGCAACGCATCAGTCGTGCGAGATTGGCTGGCGTGGTGACGCCGGGACGTGCAGGGGACAAAACAATTTTGCCCGTGTCACGAAATCCATGTGACTTCATATTGGTAACTCCGCTGTCGTAGGTTCAACCCGTAGACCGGTGGCTTTGCGACGCTGCCTTTCAGCAGCTGTGCCATTTTCAATTCGAAGCTCATCGTTGCACAGGACCGGACGCCATGCAATGCAACATAATGATGCGGCTATCAGTACATAGACCATCATATTTCGCGAGCCCAACTCAAAATTAGCGAATGATTCGAATTTCACAGGCATGTCGAAGGTTGCGCCGCGTGGCTCACCTTCGACAGAATAAAACTGGTATCCACCGTAGGGCGTCAAGACCCGGATAACGCGGCACTAAGGTAGTGCATTGCGCTACTATGACCTCGCGGCGAACATGCAAGCAATGCGCAGTGAGAAATGGATGACTTTAAACTGGGAATTGACCCTTAAGGGCTGCAAGCGCACTGCCGTGCTGCTGCTCGCTGTCATGTCGAATAGTTTTGCCGCCGAGTTGAGCTACGATATTCGTGGCGTGTCAGGTCCATTGCTCGCGAATATCGAAAGCCATGCCAAGGCATTCTCCATAGGCCATCAATCGGATGTGTCCGAGCATGATTTCGACAGTATTCTGGCCGATGCGATCGAGAAATCGAAAGCTGCCCTCCGACCTTACGGCTACTACAATCCTGATATTCGCGGCAGTGTCGAGCAAAACCCGAGTGGCGATACGGTCATCAGACTGACCATTGACGCTGGCCCTCCTGTAATTGTCGACGACGTCAAAATTGACGTTCATGGAAGCGGTGCTAAACGATCGGTGTTCGTGGCCTGGCGCAACAGCTGGCCGTTGGTAAAAGGGGCGATTCTGGACCAGGTTATTTGGGAAGAGCGCAAGCAATTCGCTATCGATGAGGCCCATCGGTTCGGCTACCTCGGTGCTGAGTTTACGCAGCACAAAATCGAGCTCGATTTGAACACTAACCGGGCCAACGTCACGTTGACACTGAATTCCGGAGATCGATACAAGATTGGCAATATCAACTATGGCGAGCATGTTCTCAAGCCGGGAATCGTTGAGTACATCGCACGTTTTGAAGAGGGTGACAATTACAGTAACCGCTTGATGAGCGATTTCCGCTTGGACTTGTGGAAGACAGGGTACTTCACTGACGTTGTAGTCGAGGAAAAGTTGCGGAGGGATGTCCAGCCTCCGGTCGTTGACCTCGATGTTCAGTTTGAGACGAAGACGAGAAACACCTATCAAGGATCATTGGGCCTAGGGACCGATACGGGCATGCGAGTGCAGGCACAGTGGAGCAAGCACCCGATGTCGAGCAACGGTGATCGACTCGATATCGGAGTCGGTTGGCAGGAGCAGGATGAAGAGTATTCGCTGGTAGGAAGCTATAGACTGCCGCGGCGAAATAGGGCGCGAGAATTCTGGACAAGCTCGATGGTCATACGGCGAGAGGACGTCGATTTCGATGTGAGACCAACGCCCGACGATGACTTCATACGCCTGGCGAGCGGCAAGGTCAACGAGCAGCACCTGCGTCTTGGCCGACTGAAAGTTCGAAATTTTAGGTCAGGCGAGCGGCAGGCGTTCGAAACTTTGTTTGTTCAGGCACTCCACGCCAGTAACGAGTTTCGATTGGCGACCGACCCTGACGAGCTCGGCCTGTCGGTGCCAATGGATGTCCAGGACACGATCAGGGCGAGTGACAATGCTGTCTCATTCGGTTTTGACTACGATCTGATCGCAGTAACCGGCAAAGGCTGGGACACCACGGGCCATCGCGAGAGAGCGGTAGTATTCGCATCGAGCGAATCGCTGGGGTCGGACCGCAATTTCGTACAGGCTTACCTGTCCACTCGACGTAGTTACTTGAAGGGTGAACGCTGGCGATTTACCGTGCGCGCAGAAATGGGCTATACCGACGCCAAGGTGAATATCTACGACCTCGACACGGGTGCCGAATTGATACCGCTATCGATTACGGAGTTGCCGAATTACTACCGCTTCAAGGCCGGTGGCAGCAATAGTGTCCGCGGCTATGGCTTTGAAGAGCTGAGCAATAACCATATCGGCTCAAATCATATTGCAACGGCGAGTATTGAAGCGGAAATGAAGTTTCTCGATAAGTGGTCGGCAGCGGCGTTCGTTGATATTGGCAATGCGTTCAATCAATGGTCGGATCCAAAGCTCAAGGTGGGTGCCGGAGTTGGTCTGCGGTGGTATTCAGTCGCCGGCCCGATTCAGATTGATGTTGCCCAGGGGATGGATCTAGAGGGCAAGCCCTGGCGAATCCACTTCACGATCGGGACACCGTTATTGTGAGAATCGGTAAATACTTGCTGCGCGGTACGGTGTTGGCCGTCATCGCGTGCGGTTTGTTTTGGTTCTGGCTGTTGCATTCAGAATCTGGCGCGGCTTGGGCCTGGTCTCGGGTTGAATCTGCATTGGGCGGGCAGCTGGCGGGACAATTCGCTGAGGGTGACCTTAACGGCGGATTGAGTCTCAGGGACGTTCATTTCGCGAATGACACGATCGAAGTCAGGGTGGAGTCGACACAGCTGAGCATCGACGTCGACTTCTTGCCGGTGACCATCCGTCTTAGTGACGTGTCTCTGGCCAAAATAGATGTGGCGCTCAAGCCGAGCGTGTCCGAGACTGGCGCGGAACTAGATGTCGAGGAGTTACTAACGGGTCTACGCCTGCCGCTGCGGCTAGATCTTACTGACGCGAATCTCAGCGATGTCGAAGTACTGACAACGGCGGGCGAGTCACTGTCGGTATCGCAATTGACCGCGTCAGTGTTCTGGCATAACTCGATCGTGATTCGCAGCTTTGCGATCGAGAACGGCGCTGATTCGGCGGCCGCTCACGGGGAGATTGGCTTGGTCGAGCCGCAATTGTTCAATCTGACTGTCAGTGCTGAGTATCAGGGCGTTGCGGCTCAAGCAGATGTATCTGGAGACCAGCGTTCGGCGAAGGTTGACTCGATTGATGTTCGCAGTGCCGACATTGAGGCTACGGGCACCGCCAGGATTCAATGGGACGATGGCCTCACTGGACAAGGCGGCCTTGTACTTGATCGGCTTAATCTAAATTCGATGACTGAGGTCTGGCCGGCATCGCATCCGCTTAATGGCGAATTCAATGTCGAGCTGACGAACGACGTAGTTCGAGTCTCGGGTGCTCGCGTGGCAGCGGAAAACTCGAAGGCTACGGTCCAGTTTGACGCAGAACTTGATCGAGCTGCAGCAAGCGTTTTCGCACAGCTTCAGTGGTTGAATTTTCAGTGGCCCGTCGATGCTCTGATTCCCGATTTCCATAGCAGCGATGGAACTGTGTCGGTCAGCGGTGATCTGGATCAATGGACGGTCGACGGCGTTATTGCGGTGGGCGCTGCCGCAATGCCGGACGGCCGATTTCAAATAAGAGGTGGCGGCGACCGCAACGAGGTGGCGTTGAACATCGAGGATGGTTTCGTATTTGGCGGCACGATAGCCGGCGATGTCGGCTACTCATGGCGTGCTGAGCAAGCCTGGACCGCGTCTGTGGAGTTCGCAGATCTGCAGACATCAGGGCTCGTACCCGAATGGCCAGGTGTTGTAACTGGGCGGGCACACGCGGAAGGCACTCAATCGCCGCTCGCGGTGAATGTCATGCTGGACGATGTTAGCGGTGAAGTACGTGGTCAGGCACTCGCAGCCAATGGTGCGGTCGCGTACTCCGACGACGTAGCGCGCGCCGACTGGCTGCTGATTTCGCACGGTGGATCGCGACTGCTTCTGAATGGCTCGGCCGACTCAGAGGAGGGACTGACGTTCGAAGGGTCGGTCGACACCATTGAATCCTATTTTGAAAATGCGGCGGGCGGGTTCCGCGCAGAGGGGCGAGTTTCCCGACTCGAAGCGAGCCCTTACCTCTCTGTGGACCTGAGAAGTGAGGAACTACTCATCGGAGGCGTCTTATTGCGAGATATTTCGGTCACCGATACTCGGCACGAGGATGCGATCGCGGGCGTTACGGTAAATATCGCTGAACTAGCGGCGGCTGGTCAAAACGTCGCAGCGATCGCAGCAACTGTCGATTTCAGGCGTGATTGGCAAAGCCTAAGCCTGGCAGGCACCAATCGCGATACCAATATCTCCCTGGCCATCGACGGGGCCTTCGATAGGGTTGTTGATGATTGGCAACAACTCCTGAGCTCGCCGTGGCGCGGCAATGTCAGCGAATTTTCCGTTGATCTTGAGGATGCACACACACTGCGGCTTGAGCAAGCTGCCGCTCTCGAACTTTCCAGCGAACGCGTTGCACTTGAGCGCTTCTGCCTGGTCGACGAAGTTGCGTCTCAGCTATGCCTTGATCTTTCTCGAGATGTGGCTAGGGACTACGCGCTGCAAGCCGAGTTGGTTGCGGTGCCACTAGCCTTGCTTGAGCACGTCGTGGATGCCCAGCTCAACTTCGATCAACGCGTCAATGGCAAGGTCGTCTGGAGCGGGAATCCCGATGCGGGAGCTACGGGTACTGGCAGGTTTGAGCTGTCGGCGGGGACGGTTACCGACAGTCGGCGCGAGAGATTTTCTCTGGCAACGGGCGTCGGACATCTGGCATTTGAGATTACCAATGGCGATCTTTTGGCAGGAACTGCGACTATCCCGTTTCCGGGCGTCGGTGGCATCGGTGCCGATTTCGAGGTCCTTGAGCTGACCGATGTAGCAAGTAGTGGTTTGAACGGGCATGTGAACATCGAGATGAACGATGTCGCGATTCTCGCGTTGATGTTGCCAGAAATCGATGCGGCCGGCGGAAGGATGCATGCCGATCTCGAGTTGGCTGGAACCGGATCCAAGCCTCTGTTGACGGGGCAGTTTGAATGGCAAGAGGGCGTTATAGAATATGCGCCGCTTGGCTTACGACTGGACGATATCAATCTAGCCAGTAATCTGACAAAAAATCGCTCCATTGAATTGTCGGGAAGTTTTCGCTCCGGTGACGGACGCGGTGAGATTGTATCGAGCGCCGACTACAGCGACACGAATGAACCGGGGCTGCATTTTTATATTCGTGGCGATGAACTGCTGCTGGTCAACGTTCCCAACATCCAGCTCAATGTGCGGCCTGATCTTAGGATTGATTACAGCAAGAAGACGTTGAGTATTGGTGGTTCGCTGCATATTCCAACGGCCCGCATCGCGCCGTCGAATCTATCTGCCAGCCGCATCGACGAAAGCGATGATGTGGTGATTGTCGCTGGAGCAATCTCCAAAGAAGCGGCAGTAGAGAAAGAAGAGCAATCGCTGCGCTACGAAGGGCAATTTGAGATCACGCTCGGCAAGGAGGTCGTCATCGATCTAGATATCGCAACAGCCGAGCTGTCGGGAGGCGCCGTATTCGCCTGGAGTGGCCCACCTTTACCGACGGTCGTGGGACGCTACGATTTGCAGGGGAGCGTGCAGGCTTTCGGGCAGGTGCTGCAGATTACCGAGGGTGCGATAAGATATGCAAACGTAGCGGTGACTGAGCCGCAGATGAGAATCAAGGCTGAACGTGAAATTTACGGAAATTCACAGGTCAAGCGTGCTGGAGTATTGATCGACGGCCTGGCTACTCGTCCGACCATCCAGGCCTATACCTATCCGATAACAACTGAGGAAAGGGCATTGACGCTGCTAGTTACCGGTAGTGATTTTGACTTGGAGCAGGGAGTTGGAGCGATTGACTTCGGAACCTATATAGCGCCGAAACTATTCGTTAGCTACGGTGTCGGTATATTCGATCAGGAAAACGTCATTAGTGCGCGTTATGACTTGGCCAAAGGCTTTGGCGTCAAAGCGACGTCGGGTAGTAAGCAATCCGGACTTGATCTCAACTACAAGTTCGAAAACTAAACAATTAGGGAGTAGAAGATGCGCTGGCGTAGTGGCAGACGTAGTTCAAATATCGAAGACAGGCGCGGGCAACGAGCGGCTCCAAAATTGCTGGGAGGAGGGATCGGTACTATCGCGATCGTGCTCATCGCCATGTACCTCGGTGTCGATCCAACGCCATTGCTGGAAGGAATGCAGTCGACTGGGCCGGCGCCTTCGAGCGGCTCACAACCAACACCCGAGGACCTGAAGAACGACCCTGTTGCCGACATGGTCAGCGTAGTCGTCGCCGATACCGAGGATGTCTGGACGGAAATTTTCGCCGCCGAGGGGCAGCGCTATCAGGCGCCGACTTTGGTGATGTTCACGGGGATCACCGGCTCCGCTTGCGGATTCGGACAGGCAGCGATGGGTCCGTTCTACTGCCCGGCCGACAAGCAAGCGTATATCGATCTGGACTTCTTTCATCAGATGAAGAATCGTTATAATGCGCCCGGTGACTTTGCCCAGGCCTATGTCATCGCTCACGAGATAGGCCACCATGTGCAGAACCTGCTGGGTGTGTCGGGCAAGGTACATTCGATGAAGCAGCAGATGAGTAAGGCAGAGGGCAATGCGCTGTCCGTGAAACTAGAACTGCAGGCAGATTGTTTTGCGGGCGTATGGGCCAACCGGGCCGACCGAGCCCGCAACATAATCGAGTCGGGCGATGTTGACGAAGCACTGAATGCCGCGACTGCGATCGGCGACGATACTTTGCAGAAGCAGAGCGGGCGAGCCGTGATTCCGGAGTCGTTTACACACGGCACGTCGGCGCAACGTAAGAAGTGGTTTCGTACAGGCTTACAGTCCGGCGATCCGGATACGTGTAATACCTTTACCTGATGGCTGATGTAATAGGCAAAACTTCTTCGGCCGCCGCCGCTGCCGCCGAACGTATCGTTAATAATGTCGAGCGCACCGAGCTTTCGCGATCTGATGTTTTCAGCGAGTTATTGTCGGCTAACATCTACTTCAAGCTTGAGAACCTGCAAACGACAGGGTCTTTTAAGCTTCGTGGTGCGACAAATCGATTGATGACCTTAAGCGATGAAGATCGAGCCAAAGGATGCGTCACGGCATCAAGTGGTAATCATGGTGCTGCAGTGGCTTGTGCCATGCAAAGGTTGGCAACGTCAGGCGTGATATTCGTGCCCGAGCAAACCTCCGAGGCGAAGGTCGGAAAGATAGAAAACTATGGCGGCGACGTGCGGTTTTTCGGAACCGATGGTTTGGATACGGAAGAACACGCGCGCGCATACGCTGTTGAAATGGGTATGACCTATCTGTCACCGTATAACGATGAGCAGGTAGTCGCCGGGCAGGGCACTTGTGGTGTGGAGCTTCTCCAGCAAATCCCGCAGGTGGACGCTGTATTCATTGCGGTTGGTGGTGGCGGATTAATAGGTGGCGTCGGCAGTGTGCTAAAAGCTCACAATCCTGACGTCAGGATCTATGGCTGCCAGCCGGCTGCATCGGCGGTCATGGCTCGCTCAATTGAGGCCGGCGAGATTCTGGATCTGCCTAGCGATCCGACGCTGTCCGATGGTACCGCGGGCGGTATCGAGGCCGGCGCCATTACATTTGCACTCAATCAGGCCGTAGTTGACGAGTTCGTCACTGTTGATGAGGCATCGATCGCGGCGGCAATGCGACGCTATATGAATGCCGAAGGTCACGCGATAGAGGGTGCCGCCGGTGTGGCTATCGCGGCGTTACTGGAATGTAAGGATCAGGTCTTGGGGCAAAACGTCGTTGTCATTATTTGTGGCGGCAATATCGCCGACGACAAGCTCGCTATGGTTATGGCTGATGAATAAGCGGTATTGTTTGTTAGTTGCCACGCTCTGCCTGGCGGTGGCCTCGGTGCAGGCGGATACAACGGTATTCGTCAACGTCAATGTTGTTCCGATGAGCAGCGAAATAGTACTGCCACAGCAAACGGTTGTCGTTGTCGACGGCTTAATCGCGACAGTGGGTGCTGTCGATCGGGTTCCGGTGCCTAAAGGCGCAGCGATTGTTGACGGGACCGACAGATTCCTCATGCCGGGTCTTGCTGAGATGCATGCGCACGTCACCAGTACTGAGCCAGAACAGGTTGGGAGACTTGCAACGCTGTTTGTTGCGAACGGTATTACGACCATTCGCGGCATGCTGGGCCGGGACTCGCATTTGACACTGCGTGATCAATTCGCAAATGGCGAGGTTTTCGGGCCGCGGCTAATTACGTCCGGTCCTTCGTTGAATGGGCGAACAGTGAGCGGTGCGGCCGATGCTGCTCGGCAGGTACGCGAACAAAAGGCGGCGGGATACGATTTCATTAAGGTCCACCCGGGACTGAGTCGCGATGAGTTTCAGGCTCTGGCAAGCACTGCGAACGAGATAGATACGCCATATGCTGGACATGTTCCGGTTGCCGCAGGCGTCGGCATAGCATTACAGAACAAGATAGCGACGATTGATCACCTGGACGGATACTTCGCCGCATTGCTGCCGAGCTCAAGCGATGGCTCTGGCGGCTTTGGTGGCTTCTTCGATGTGATGTTGGCTGGTGAGCTCGATATCGATCGTATCGCCGAAATTGCACGAGCAACCCGCGATGCCGGTGTCTGGAACGCCCCTACACAGGTATTGATTGAGCAGATGGTCGACGCGACGCCAGTGTCCGAACTCGCAGCCCGGCCCGAAAATCGTTACGTGTCAAAGGCGACGGTCGATGAATGGGTCTCGAGTAAGAACGATCTGCTCAACGGGCGACATTTCGACCCAGAGACGGCGGCACTCGCTATCGACATCCGGCGGCGTCTGATTCTCGAGCTACACAATGCTGGCGCGGGCATTCTTCTGGGCTCCGATGCGCCGCAGAGCTTTAATGTGCCCGGGTTCTCGGCGCATCGTGAACTTGACGCCCTGGTGGGTGCGGGCCTGACACCGTTTGCTGCTCTGCAGACTGGCACAGTCGCTGTGGCGACCTTTCTGGGCACCAATGGCGGTTCGGTAGCCGTCGGAAAGGACGCGGACCTGATTTTGCTGGATGCCAATCCATTACTCGACATACGCAACAGTCGGCGGATTCATGGCGTAATGCTGCGCGGCCAATGGTTGTCAGAAACCGAATTAGCCAGACGCCTGGAGCGATTTGTGGTCGACGACGGTAGCTAAGCGATTGCAACCTTATTGCTGTGACGCTCATCTAACGGTTACCGAAAACGCAGGATGTCGAAAAACCAAGGGGATTCTCATGCGAAGTTTTATTGTTATGGCGATGTTTGTTGCTAGCCTGGCCCATGCAGGTTGGTCAGATTATGAAGAGCAAAGAAACCTGACACTGATGGTGGATGGTGTTTCGACACTGTCGATTGAGGCAGGTGCTGGCAGCATGGACGTTACGGGTGTCGCAGGACTGGCGGAGATCTCTGTTAAAGCGATAGTCGTCGTGCCAAACGCCGACGAAGACGATGCTATCAAGATCATCGAGAAGAAAATGGTCTTGACGCTGGAGGAGAAGAACGGCGTTGCCGAGCTCAAGTCCTGGTTCGACGATGGAATCATGGGGTCCGGCACAGACGCTTACATTGTTCTGGATGTTTCAGTGCCGCAGGGTATGTCAGTGAATATTGATGACGGCTCGGGTTCGCTTGATATAGCGGATATCGTCGGCGACGTTTCGATTGACGACGGGTCCGGTTCTATCGACGTTAGCAATATCGCAAATCTGAAGATCGATGACGGTTCAGGTTCGATAGATGTTCTCGGTGCGAATGGTGATGTGTCGATTGTCGATGGGTCCGGCAGCATTACTGTCAAACGCGTGCAGGGTTCTGTCACCATTACCGATGGTTCTGGCAGTATCAAGGTATCGGATGTCGAACACGACCTGACCATAGTCGACGACGGTAGTGGCAGTCAGCGCTTCTCCAACATTGGCGGAAATGTCGACGCGGAAACCTGATGCGTCATAAATGCTAATATCTCCCTACAAAAGTGCCCAACTAACGGGTGCATATAAAGGGAGGCAGCATGAAACTTGTACAGCATCTGCTCGACTCAAAGGGCCGGGACGTAATTTCTGTCGCGGCGGACACATCGGTCCTCGATGCGATCACAATCATGGCGGACAAGACCGTTGGGTCATTGCTCGTCATGGATGGTGACGACCTCAAGGGCATCGTTACCGAGCGCGACTACGCGCGTAAAGTTATTATCAAGGGGCGTTCGTCCAAGTCCACGCAAGTGGGCGAAATCATGACAGCTGACGTTTGCACAGCGACTTCCAAGGAAACTGTCAATCAATGTATGACGGTCATGTCGGAGCGAAAAATTCGGCATCTCCCCGTGATCGAGGACGGTAAGGTCGTCGGCATGATTTCGATCGGCGATCTGGTGCAGGCGATAATTACCGATCAGCAGGAAGAGATCGAGCATCTCGAGCATTACATCAGTGGCCAGTAACGAGAAGTTCGATCGGCGAGTGATGAATTTGTTCGACGGCTATGTGCACGGACATATTAGTCGTCGCCAATTTCTTGACGGTGCCGCGAGAATTACGGCTTCGGCGACTGCCGCCGCCGCCATTCTCGCAAGTCTGAGCCCCGATTATGCGCTGGCGCAGCAGGTCGACCCTGACGATAAGTCGATCACCGTAGGCTACAAAAAATACGCGTCGCCGAAAGGTGCGGGCGTAATGCGTGGCTACTACGCACGTCCAGCCGTGGTGCAACATAAATTGCCAGCCGTCGTTGTCATCCATGAGAATCGCGGTTTGAATCCGTATATTGAGGACGTCGCGCGCCGTCTTGCGGTAGCCGGATTCATTGCATTTGCCCCGGACGCACTCACGCCCTTGGGCGGCTATCCTGGCAACGATGATGACGGTCGCGCCATGTTGAGTGAACGTGATCGCGACGAAATGCTTGAAGACTTCGCAGCGGCAGTCGAATTTGTTGCGGCCCACCCTGATTGCACCGGAAAAGTCGGAGCGGTCGGCTTCTGTTTCGGTGGCTCTTCCGTGATGCAGTTGGCGGTCAAGATTCCGACGCTTGCAGCTGGCGTTGCTTACTATGGCAGCCCTCCTGATCCTGACGAAGCTAAATTGATCAAGGCGCCGATAATGGCACACCGTGGTGAGCTGGATGAGCGCGTCAATGCGAAGTGGCCGGCCTTTGATGAGGCACTAAAGGCAGTCGATGCCTCCTTTCAGGACTTCGAGTATGCGAACGCAAACCACGGCTTTCACAACGACACAACGCCACGCTATGACAAGGACGCCGCAGAGGAGTCCTGGCGATTGACGACTGAGTTTTTTGCTAAGCACCTGAATCTCGGAGACTAGGTCGTGTGTAGAGTTCTGTCACTGCTAGCGATGATTCTTCTCGCTGCGGTGCAGGTGTTTGCCGACGAGGAGATTCAGTCCAAAACCGTCATAGGCCCCAGCAATATCGACTTGTACGATGGTGCCAACGCACTGCTAGCAGGAAATTCCGAGGAGGGCGTTGCGTTGACTTTGAAAGGGCTGGAGTTCGCGCACGGGCAGCGAGAGACGAAGATAGCTCATTCAAATCTTTGCGCCGGTTTTCTGATGCTACGTCAAGCAGAAACGGCGTTGCAGCATTGCAATTGGGTTCTGGATATCGATCCTTACCATTGGCGCTCATACAACAACCGGGCGCTGGTCTACTTACAGCTTGAGCGCCACGAGGAATCCGAGGCTGACATAAAACGTGGCCAGGAACTGAATCCGCGCTCCGAGAAGCTCAAGGAGGTGAAAGGCCTGTATCTCGATGAAGTTGAGCCAGTCGATGAGAAAATCACGATTGATGATCGTCGCAACGAACCACTGACGCCGGTGGAAAAGCCTGAATGAAGCGCACAGCAAGCATTTTCCTGAGCTCGCTCCTGACCGGGCTATTGGTCGGCGTAACAGTCAACGCAGACGATGAAGAGCCCGTTCTGGCGAGGATCATCGATGGCGAAACTGAGCGTGTTCCCTTGCACACCGTGGCGCCGAGGTACCCGCGCAAAGCCAGGCGAGACCGAGTGCAAGGCGAGGTGCAGGTCTGTTTCGAGGTTGATCGTGCGGGCCACCCGCGTCGCGTGGCAGTTCGCTATAGCAGCAACCGGGCCTTCGAAAAGCCTTCGACGAAGGCTGTTCGGGCGTCGACGTTCAAAGCCCTCGGCAAAGACGATCCTGTGCCCGGCATAAAGTCATGTCGCACCTTTATTTTCGCTCTGGAGCCGAGCGAACCTTAAGCTTCGAGGCCAGTCGCAAGGCGTGCAGAGCGCAAGGTATTCGCCATCAGCATGGTGATTGTCATCGGGCCAACGCCGCCCGGCACCGGCGTTACTGCGGCGGCTACGCTACAGACATCGTCATAGTCGACGTCGCCCGTGAGTCCCATCTTCGTTTCGCCATTGATGATTTTTTCGACGCGGTTAATTCCGACGTCAATAACGACCGCACCGGTTTTAACCCAGTCGGCTTTGACCATGTTGGGTCTGCCGACGGCGGCGACGATGATATCGGCTGCAGCGACAACGCTTGGCAAGTCCTTGGTGCGGCTGTGCGTGATCGTCACGGTGGCATTGGCCTGTAACAGTAGCGCAGCCATTGGTTTGCCGACGATATTCGAGCGGCCAATGACAACGGCGTTCTTGCCGGACAGATCGGCACCCAATTCATCCTCAATCATCAACATGCAACCAGCGGGGGTGCACGGCACGAACGCGTCGGCCGTTAGTCCCGCCGTTAATTTCCCGATATTAACGAAGTGAAAGCCATCGACATCTTTAGATGGTGAAATCGCCTGCGTGACGATCTGTTCGTCGAGCTGAGCTGGCAGTGGCAGCTGCACGAGAATGCCGTGGATGGCGTCATCGGTGTTCAGATCGTTGATCAGTGCCAGCAGGTCAGCTTGAGATGTATCCTCAGCCAGCGTGTGTTGCACTGAGTGAAAGCCGCAGGATTCGGCGGTGCGATGTTTGTTGCGAACGTAGACCTGACTGGCTGGATCATCACCAACGATGACCACCGCAAGGCCTGGTTGGACACCGTGTTCTCTGAGCAGCGTCGCTGTTTCGCGTGTAGTGCTCTCCGCGAGCTCTGCCGCTTTTGCTTTGCCATCGATTCTTCTTGCTTGCGTCATTTCTTGCTATTCCTTGGGTGATTATTTCGTCGTTCATTGAGTCCATACAAAAGGCTGGCAGGCGCCAGTGACGCGAGCAGATGTTTGACCGTGTGGCCGCTAACGAGATTTCCCGCCGCGTAGAGGACGTCATCCAGTTGTTCAGCGAGTTTCGCCGCGACATAGAAAGCAATCATCCACCAGATGTACCGGCCAAGATCGCTCCGCGTTCTGTACAGAACAATAATCAGGGGAATGAGTAGCATAGGTAAGAACTGAACAACGGCGTACGGCCTGAGGTCACCGCGGCCGAGCGTTTCGGAGTGTGCCCAATAGATGACGGAGCCAATTCCGATCAGCAGTAAGGGCAGCAGCGACAGTCGGCCAGTCTTCTCCGAAAAATACTCGGCGATGATGATCGATATGAGGCTCATGAAGCCAATCGTCATCGGCAGCCTGTCCCAGAATAGTGTGTCGTTATTTGGATTGAGGTGGAAGTATCCGGAGCCGAACGCCGTCAGCATGATGCCGAAGAAAAACACCAGCCAGGCGATTCTAGTAGCGGGAGTGACGGTTTGTTCGTGTCGCAGAATTAGCTGCCAGCCAAGGACGCCGACTATCAGGAACGGCAAATTCGATGCAACGTTAAGAAGATTGGGAATGCCAAGCAACGCGGCTTGATCCGCGAACGCATGGTAGTTCGGATCTTGCGGGACAGGGTCAACGGTCGCTGCAATGATGATGGTGCCGACAGTCACGCCGATCAACAATGCGGGTTGCCATTTCATTGGGCGCCCAGCAGCTTCATGTCTCGCCACCTTGTGGCCCATAAAAAATAACCCAGGCGCCGAAGTCGTCGCTAAAGTCGACGAAACGATGCTCGACGCCGGCTGCGACGAATAGCGCATCACCGGGCGCGAACGCGATGCGCTCATCGCCTAGCAGAAACGTACCCGTACCGCCTTGCACGATATAGATCTCATCCTGCTCGTGAGGCTCCTGTTCGTCGCTTCCCTGCGGCTTGTAGTAGCCCAGTTCCATGCTGCCGTTCTCGAGCAGCACCCCGTAAAGCCCATCATCGGATGTCTTCACCAACTCAAGAGCTTTTTCTACGCTTATTCGCTCAGTCATTTGATAACCGTAGCGCGATTCAGGCTAAAATACAGCTCTTTAAAGACACTCCGGAACACATTGAAAGCATTCTTCCGAAATCTTCGTGGTGTAATTTTTTTCGCCGGGCTCACGGTTAATACCATTATTTGGTTCATACCGATAATCCCATTGGCGGTCGTCAAGCTGTTACTGCCAACTCCGGTTTTGCAACGTGGCATAACCAGAGCGCTGATGGCTATCGGTCAAAACTGGATCAGTGCCAACTGGTTCTTGATGAGGTTCGCTGGGTCAGTGACACTTTCGACGCGCGGCATCGATTCGCTGCGGCGAGATGGCTGGTATCTTGTTATGGCAAACCACCAGACCTGGGTGGACATTGTTGTGTTGCAGGCGGCTTTCAATCGCCGTATTCCGTTCCTGAAGTTCTTCATCAAGCAGCAGCTGATCTGGTTTCCGTTGCTCGGAATAGCCTGGTGGGCGATGGACATGCCCTTCATGAAACGATTCTCTGCGTCGTACCTGGCGGCACATCCCCACATGAAAGGTAGGGACCTCGAAACGACGCGCCGCGCCTGCGAGAAGTTTCGAGACACGCCGACGTCGGTGTTGAATTTCATTGAAGGTACGCGTTTCAGTGAGGAGAAACGTGTCGCGAGAAAATCGCGCTACAAACACTTGTTGCAGCCGCGCGCTGGTGGCCTTGCCGTGGCTCTGTCTTCAATGGGCGAATTGTTCAACAGCGTTGTTGACGTAACGTTGGTCTATCCAGGCGGTGCGAGCAGTTTTTGGGCGATGTGTTGTGGGGACCGCGTTGATGTTGTTGTCGACGTACGTGAGCGCTCACTCGATCGTTGGCTGGTCGACGGTGACTACGAGTCGGATCGTGAATTTCGCAAGCACGTCCACAACTGGTTAGCCGAAATTTGGTCAGAGAAAGATGAGATACTCGAACAAATGAAGGAGTTTCATGGCCGATAGCCGACAGTACGATACCGTTGCGTTCGATGTCCGCGACAATGCGGCAATGCTGTTTTTCGCGAAGACGACACCAGAAGGCGACATCTCCGACTACCTGCTGTTAATGAGGACAGTCGAGGAAGATTTCGATGAGTCGATCTATATCGAGATCAATGAAGATCAGTTCGGAGGACACAACCTGATTCGGGAAGCGGCTTTAACCGGGAATATTCTGGTTTTGCGACTGTTCGAGCCGGCTGAAAGCCTGGGAGGCATCTCGGACATCGTTCTGACCTGGGTAGATACGACTGAGAATCTTGAAAGCATCGAAGCCGGCTCATTTCGTGTCTTCGGCGACACACTCGTCGGCGGCAACGCCTGAAGCCATGCTCGAACTTCGACCCAATTGTGAGCGTTGCAATAAGGATCTGCCGCCCGAATCCGAGGCGGCGATGGTTTGTACCTTCGAATGCACCTTTTGTAAGGACTGTGTCGACGGCGATCTGGGTGGGGTTTGTCCGAATTGCGGCGGAAACTTTGAGCATCGACCGATCCGACCAAAGAACCTGCTCGACAAGTATCCAGCCTCAACGCAGCGGGTCGGCAACGGTACTTAGGCATGGCTGATCACGAGTACAGCGTC
>Ga0209344_10002401_pt1 | contig 20920 bp, 23 predicted proteins | sample Cruoilmetagenom6_FD_187293 | JGI IMG/M metagenome (GOLD analysis project Ga0209344, IMG submission 187293) | Oil polluted marine microbial communities from Coal Oil Point, Santa Barbara, California, USA - Santa Barbara Oil Seep Sample 6 (SPAdes)... | ecosystem: Environmental > Aquatic > Marine... | reverse complement strand
TGGCTGAACTGGTCTGGGGACATCAGTTTTTTTCATCTCAATGGTTACAATGTGAATTCCTGTTTTTGCTTTATTTAGTTCTTCCTGAAGTACATCTTTTGCTACAATAGATATTTCCTCACGTTTAGTTATTATTGAGCTAATGCTTCTGTCTCCTACTACAAGACGCATAGACGCTTCAGCCAGATCCATAAGCAATCTTTTTACATCTCTTACATTAAAAAGATAATCATATGGTTCCTTTATTTTGAATTGGACAATCCAGGGAACAAGAGCTACGTTAAGATCCCCTGTAAGCATTAATGTGGCATTGATATTTTCACTACCTGAAGCAAATCTGGAAAATTCGTTATTTCTTACTGTTTGGACTCCAAATTCTTCTTTAAATACACGTTTTGTTTTTACTTTTGTAACCTTCTCAATTCCTGCAGGCAATTTGAAATTTAGTCCTGGATAACTGTAACGAACAAATTTGCCAAATCTTTGCACAACACCTACTTCATCTACTTTAACTGTGTAAAATGTAGAAGTTGCAAAAAATATTGCAACAATTACTAAAATTAATATAATCGAGCTGCCCGGAAATTTAAGCCCTTTTATTTTATTTAAAAACTCATCCATTTGCGGCGGTATATTATTTTTGTTTTGTTGCTGCTGCTTAAGTTTATCCCAATCCCAATTCATATGATTAGCCTTATAGTTATAGTATTTTTAATTTTAAATGAATGGTTATATCTTATTTAAGACCTGTAGCGATGCCATTTAAGCTGATATATTTAACTTGTATAAGTAGTTTATAAGTAGTTAATAAAGATAGTTAGTTAAGCATATAGCACTTTAACTATTTTACAATTATTCTAATTGAATTGATAAGTCAAGAAAAAACAGATACTGCTTGATACGATTTATACCAAATATCAAAAAAATCGGATAAACAAAAAAGATTTAAAATAATATAATCTATATTTGTTCAATTACACCTGCTGCGATTATTGGCAGCATGATCTCATGATGACCAATAAGATTTATTCCCTGACCACCTTTGGCAGTAGGTCGGTTTACAACATTTGCCACAGGACGGTAGTGTTTAATAAAATCCATATTTACAGTTGTAAAATCCTCAAGAAAATATCCTAAATTGCGTACAAGAGTAACAGCTTTTAAAAAAATTTCAGGGAGTATAACAGCTGACCCCACATTTAAATAAACACCTTTATTTAAAGTGGTAATTACAGAGGCAAAGGTTCTAAAGTCTTTATGTGTTGCACCACCAGCTTTCATAGGATCAAATTTTGCGTGCATGTGAATTATATCTGTTCCAATTGCAATATGTATTGTAGCAGGAATACCTTTTTTTGAACATGTGGCAAGTATGCTTTTGTCTTTATATGGAAGATCTTTCTCTATAATAAAACGGCCTACAGCCTCACCTAAACCAATTGACTCATCTTGCGCTTTGTTAATTGCATCACATAAAAAAGTACATGTTTCATGTGCCATCCCAAAAGAGCCGTCCTCAATGGATTCTGAGACATCTTCTGATGTCTGACCAGCCATTGCGATTTCAAGGTCATGGATAATTCCTGCACCATTCATTGCAACAGACGAAATAACATTGCGATTGATAAGATCTATAACAATTGGATTCAGGCCTACTTTAATTACATGTGCTCCCATTGCAAACACAATGGTTTTTTTATTTTTAACTGCAGATGTGATAGATGAAATAACTTTTTGTATTTGATCTCCTGCAAGAATATCTGGAAGTGAATCAAGAAAATTTTTAAACGTTGCCCCTTTTTGCCAGGGTTTTGCAAAATCAGTCACACTAACTTTACTTTTTCTGTCAAACAAAGAATATGTTTTAAGTTTAGTTAAATCAATCGGTTTATATATGCAAGACATAAAGTTACACCTTAAATTTTAGGAAACAGATTTATTGACAAATAGTGTTTGGTCTACCAGTTCACATAAAATGTGCCCCATGGTTATGTGAGTTTCCTGAATTCTTGGGACACTATCAGATTCTACAGTTAATGTAAGATCTGCACATTTTAGCAGTCTGCCTCCCTGGCCTGTCATACCCATAGTAAATATTTTCTTTTTTTTGGCTGTACACACAGCCTTGATTATATTTTCTGAATTGCCACTAGTGCTTATGGCCAATACAATATCACCGGTATTACCTAAGGCTGATATCTGTTTTGCAAATATGTCATTAAAATGATAGTCATTTCCAATGCTTGTTATAATAGAGGTATCTGTTGTCAAGGCAATGGCAGCTAAAGGTTGTCGCTCAATTTGAAAACGGTTTACAAATTCTGCTGCAAGATGCTGAGCATCAGCTGCACTTCCTCCGTTTCCAAAAATAAGAAGTTTATGTCCTGAACAAAAGCATTTGGAAAACAGACCGGCACCTTGAATTATTTTGTCAATATTATTTGAGATGCTTTTATTTTTTACATAAACGCTTTCTTTAAGTATTTGTAAAATGATATTTTTCATATACGTTTTTTTCAAACATTTTTAAAAAATGTTTTATAATTGTAAATCGATAACTACTATCTATGGATATGAAGCATATTAGCAAAAGCGGTTTTGATTACTGAAAGTTCATCATCCTGAATTGTTCTGAGATCCAATATAAAAAGGTCATTTTCAATTCTTCCGATTATTGGGCAATCATTTTTACGCATATGGCTTTCTATTGTATTTGCAGATATTTCTTGGATACTAATTCCCATGCATTTGCTGGGGAGCTTAAGTAATGGCAATGCGCCTCCGCCTACACGTGATGAAATGTCAAAAACATTAATCTTCATGCGGGGATCTTTTATACTTTCCAGCATGCTGGAAAGTACAACTGCTTTTTTTTCTATCTGTTCAAAAGGGCATGTGAGCATGGCAAGCGTTGGAATCATCTTTACTGCCTGATCTGTATTTCTGTATAGACGAAGTGTTGCCTCAAGAGCTGCAAGAGTAAGTTTGTCTATGCGCAGAATTCTTGCAATGGGATTTTTTTTGATTTTGTCTATGATCTTTTTTTTCCCTACAATTATTCCTGCCTGAGGACCTCCTAAAAGTTTATCACCGCTGAAAGTAACAATATCCACACCTGCTGTTACAGATTCTGTAATAGTTGGTTCCTTTAGAAGGTTAAATTTTGAAAAATCAATAAAAGTTCCACTTCCCAGATCTTCCATAACAGGAATTTGATGCTTTTTACCAAGCTCAACAAGTTCATTAAGAGAAACAGAAGCTGTAAAGCCTACAACATTATAATTACTTGTGTGAACTTTTAACAACAACCCTGTATTACGGTCTGTATCACGTTCAATAGCATTTTCATAGTCTTTCAGGTGTGTTCTGTTTGTTGTGCCTACTTCAGATAGAATACACCCGCTTTTTGCCATAATATCAGGTATTCTAAACGATCCTCCAATTTCTACAAGTTCTCCTCTTGAAACTATGACTTTTCTGCTTTTTGCTATTGTTTCCAGACACAAAAAAACAGCGGCTGCGTTGTTGTTGACTACCATTGCAGCTTCAGCGCCGCATAATTCGCATAAAATGTCATCAACACAACTGTAACGCACTCCTCTTTTGCCTGTTGACAAATTAAATTCCAGATTCGAGTAGTAACTGGATACTGTAATAATATGTTTAATAGCTTCTTTTGCAAGTAGTGATCTGCCAAGATTTGTATGAATAACAACTCCTGTTGCATTAATTACGCGCAAAAGGTTAGGTTTCATTAAACAATTAACATTTTTTTGAATTTTTTCAAGTATTGTTAAATCTGAAATGGTTTGTTCAGAGATGTCTTGATTATCAGTAAAAATGATATTTCTTAAATCGTCTATTACAGTGCGGATAGAACGCAGTAAAACAGTTTTAGGAATATTATCAAAAAAAGAATTTGTTTTTGATAGTTCAATAACATGATCCACGCCTGGCAGGTTTCTTAATAGTTTTTTTTGTTTTTCAGATAATCGCATTATTATACATGTTATATTTTTTTTGCTGTAATATTATTAATTTGTAAATTAAGGTAAATTTAAATTATATTTGATTAACTATCATTTATGCTGCTTCTAATTCAATACATTTTATGCATTCAATTGAAAAAAAATGGAAATAATAATGTTTTGATTTTTTGTTGCAATTATAATAAAAAATGTATATTTCAGACAAATATTATTTAATTAGGTTCAGTTTGTTTAATCCTTTTTCTTATATTTTATACTATACTAAACTAAGAAATTAGGAGAAAGAGTTGTTATTGTGAAGCAGGTAAAAGATTATATTATTTTTCCTTTAGACATGCCATCTTCTAAAGAGGCACAATACTATGTCGAACTTCTTTCAGAGCATGTTGGTATGTTTAAATTAGGGTTGGAGCTTTTTATCAGATCCGGGCCTGAAATTATCAATATAATAAAATCCACAGGAAATGCAAAGATTTTTTTAGACTTAAAGCTTCATGATATACCTGTAACTGTTTTTCGTGCAATGGAAGCTATTGCAGATTTAGGTATTACATTTACCACTGTTCATTGCGGAGAAACAGAAAAAATGCTTGAATCTGCAGTTACCGGCGGAAAAGGAAAAACAGGTATTTTGGCTGTTACAGTACTAACCAGCGTTTCAAATACAGATATAAAACAATCTGGTTTTGTTGAAAAATATTTTTCGGATATATCCGGCCTTGTACTAAAAAGGGCAACAATGGCAAAAAAGGCAGGCTGCACAGGTGTTATATGTTCAGGCCTTGAAACAAGACTGATCAAAAAGACTTTAGGAGAAAACTTTATTACAGTAACACCTGGTATCAGACCTTGTTGGGATGATGTTGAAGCAAATGATCAAAATCGTATAACAACGCCAGCTCAGGCTATTTTGAACGGATCTGATTATATTGTTGTTGGAAGGCCCATAAGAGATGCAAAAAGACCAAAGATAGCAGCCATAAAGATTGCAGAAGAAATCATGGGTGCTATTTTATGATTTTTAATTGAGTTTCATACAGCTTGCCTGCTATAATATATATACTTTATTGAAAACAGCAATTTTTAAAAATAAATTTTAGTTGGAGAAAAAAGATGGCTTTAAGCAAAGAGCTTCTTGATATATTAGCATGTCCGAAATGTAAAGGTGATGTTGTTTTAAACAGCACAAAAGACGGATTAATCTGCAATAAGTGTAACTTGCTGTATGAAATAAAAGATGATATTCCAATTATGCTGATTGATGCTGCAAAACCTGTTTCATCATAGACAAAAAACTAATAAAAAAACATAAGGGATGCGGACAAAATTAATTCCACGTTTTTTTTTAAAACTTTATAAGAAAGGCTGTTACGGGATGAAAATTTTTCCAAGTTCAAGGCGGAAAATTAATTTGACTGCAGGAATACAGGTAGTATTAAAGAGGATCAAATTAATTTTTTAACGCAGAAATTGGATAAATTGCGTTTTGCATGCAGCCTGTCGAAAGATTTGTTTTGTATAAAATGTACTTAATATGAGCATACCTAAGCCTCCTTTTCCGGCAAAGCTTGTTATTGGTATTTTCATGAAAGAAAAACATCTGTTTGAATCAATAGCAAAAGAGCTTGTTAGCATAAATGGTGCAGCAGACATAATAAGCGCATGGTTCCTGTTTGATTATACTTCCTATTATGAAAAAGAGATGGGAACACCGCTTTTCAGACGTTTAATGGCGTTTGAAACACTTATTAAACAAAGCTCACTGCCGGCAATAAAAAATAGAACAAATGAGCTGGAATTAGAATATTCAACAAATGGCAGTCGCATAATTAATGTGGATCCCGGATATATGCTTCAGGAGCGTTTTGTCCTTGCAACATGTAAAAATTATGCTCACAGAATTTATATTGGCAAAGGTGTTTATGCAGATTTAACCCTAACCTATACTAAGGGTGCATTTTGTAAGTTACCATGGACTTATCCTGATTATGCAGAAAAAAATATGCAAAATTTTCTTATAAAAGTACGCAATAAATATGTTGCAGATTTAAAGCAGGTATACAGACCTTAAGGCAGTGAGTATAATAATTATTTTTTTATTAGAATGCACATTTTTTTAAATAACGCAACTTTTATCAAATACGATAATCTGGACAGCAAAATATGATCCACAGTATGACAGCATTTGCAAGAGCAGAAAAAACTGAAAACAGTTTTTTTGTAGTCACTGAGATACGTTCATATAACAGCAGGTATCTTGATATTGTTTTGCATATCCCTTACAACTATTCTACTTTAGAAGAAAAAATTAAAAAGCTTATATCAGCAAAGCTGCAAAGAGGGCGTGTTGAAATTAAAGTGCAAATTAATGATGATTCTGGTAAAGAATATGCTTTTGAAATCAATAAACCATTGGCTCAATCTTACTATAATGCTTTAATGCAGATAAAAGATCTGTTTGCAATTGATACAAAAATTACTATTGATAATGTTTTAAGGGTTGATGGAATTTTAAAACCTGTAGCTGCTGATAACGATGAAAATACGATATGGCCTGTTTTAAAAAGCTGTATAAGTAAGGCGTTGGATGATCTTGTTGAAATGCGTAAAAAAGAAGGTAGTTTTATATTTAAAGATTTTATTAACCGCCTTGAACTTTTAACGAAATACATCAATGAAATTGATAGGCAATCAGTAAATATTTTAAATTATCATAAAGAACGTTTATTAAAAAGAATCGCTATTTTTTCATCTGAAATTAAAATAGATCCTGACAAAATTGCACGAGAAGCTGTAATTTTTGTTGAAAAAAGCGATGTAACAGAAGAGCTTGTAAGGTCAAAAAGCCATATCGATCAATTTTATGCTACCATGCATTCTAAAAAATCAGCAGGCCGCAGGTTAATTTTTTTGCTGCAAGAGCTTAATCGTGAATTTAACACGATAGGTTCTAAAACGGAAAAGGCAAAAGTATCACATTTGGTTGTTGATATGAAGCTGGAACTTGAAAAAATAAAAGAACAAGTCCAAAATATTGAGTAATAACGCAATTGAGCAGATATGATTAACTATCTGAATTGATTTTAATTTATTGTTTGTTTACTAATGGGGGGGAGGGATGGAACAAAATCTATTGAATATAGGATTTGGAAATACTGTAGTTGCTGAACGGATTGTAGCTATAGTGTCTCCTATGTCTGCTCCAATGAAGCGTCTTAAAGACGAAGCTAAAAATGATAAACGATTAATAGATGCAACACATGGGCGCAGGACTCGTTCAATCATTGTTATTGACAGTAACCATATAATTCTTTCTGCAATACAATCAGAAACTATATCCCAAAGATTTGCCTCGCTTAATATAGATAAATAATACAAAAATGGAAAAAAAAACAGGGAATCTCATAATAATTTCTGCTCCTTCAGGAGCTGGAAAAACAACTATTTGCAAAGCTGTCTTGAACCGTTTCAGGAATATGGAATTTTCAGTATCGCATACTACAAGAAAACTAAGAGGCAGTGAAAAAGAAGGTATTGATTATCATTTTATTTCAGAAGCAAAGTTTAATAAAAAAACAAAAAATGGTGAATGGGCAGAATGGGCAAAAGTGCATGGCAATTATTACGGCACATCTGCAAAGCTTCTTGATAATGGCCTGGCTTTAGGAAAAAATATTCTTCTTGATATTGATGTGCAGGGTGCAAAGCAAATTATTAAGAAATATCCCAACTCTATTTTAGTTTTTATAATGCCTCCTTCACTTAGTGTCCTTAAAAAACGTCTGGAACAAAGAGCTGTAGACAGTGCAGAAGTTATAAAAAGTCGTATTAAAAACGCTAAGCAGGAGATAATGCACAAAGATTTTTATAATCATTGTATTGTAAACGATAGTCTTGATTTTGCTGTTGATGAGCTTGTAGCCATATTAGAAAAATATAATGGATAGTAAATCGCAAAAAAACAGAGAAATAATCTATGGTATTCATCCTGTAACAGAAGCTCTTAAGTCTGAAAGACGTATTTTTTATGAAATATATGTAGTTGATGATATAGTATCAAAACGTCATGAAAAAATTAAGAAGCTTGCATTTTTAAAAAATATACCTTTAAAAAGGATTAGTATTAAGGCACTAAACTCTATTACAGAAACAACAATGCACCAGATGGTTGGAGCCAGGGTCAGTCCATACCCTTTATCCTCTTTATCAGATATTATCAGAAACACAAAAAATACAAAAAAAAACAGTACATTGCTTTTGTTGGATAATATTGTTGATCCCCATAATTTTGGAGCTTTGGTAAGAACTGCAGTTTGTGCAGGAGTGGGCGGTATTATAATACCTAAAGATCGTTCAGTTAAGCCATTGCCTACTGTTTCCAAAGTGTCAGCAGGTGCTATGGAGCATATTTTAATCGCAAGAGTCATAAATATCGTCAATGCAATTAAATTGCTGAAAAAAGAAGGCTTCTGGGTTGTTGGAATGGATAGACAAGGTGATGGCTCAATCTATGACTGTGATTTATCATGTCCTGTGGTAATAGTTATAGGTGGTGAGGAAAAAGGTATTCGACTGCTTGTAAAAAAAAATTGTGATTTTTTGACTTATATTCCCCAGATTGGTCAAATAGACTCTCTAAATGCTTCTGTGGCTGGTGGTATAGTATTGTATGAGGCATTTAGACAAAAAAGTTGTGCATGTTGTTTTTGACAATTAAAAAATTACAGTATTTGTGAATAAGATAATGGAACAAACATCTGAAAAAGTAGTGTTTAGCAACTTATGGACAAAACTTGCAGCTTCTGTAAAAACATCCATATTTCCTGCAAAATGTCTTGTCTGCAACTCTTTTATTTATCATTGTAATAATTCAGGCAATAATCCGATAAGCTGCTTGCTGAAAAAAAACCTGCCAAACAGGTTCAATATAAATGATTTAACATTTGAAAAGTTAATTGCACCGTATTTGTGCATTCAGTGCTCTGATAATTTTTTGACTGTAACTTCGCCTATTTGTCATGTATGCGGGATTATGTTTAAAAGTTTAGAAGGTAAAGATCGTGTTTGTGGTGAATGCTTATCAAATCCCAAAAAATTTAGAATGGCTCGTGCACTGGGCGTTTTTGATCAACCTCTTGTTAAACTTATTCAGTGTTTTAAATATCAGGGGAAAATTCAGTTAGCGCAGACCTTTGAGATACTATTATTAACAGTTTTTTTAAAATATTGGGAAAAAGACAGCATAGATATTGTTATACCTGTTCCTCTCCATAAAAAAAGATTTAGAAAAAGGGGTTATAATCAGGCTTATTTGCTTGTTAGAAACTGGCTGCAAATTCTAAAATCCGCAAACATTAAATGGCCATATTTAAAAATTGACAGGCATGCTATCATAAGAAAAAAATTTACAAAACCTCAGGTTGGGCTGGATAGAAAAAAAAGGATGGCAAATGTTAAAAATGCTTTTGAAATAAACATTTTTTCTGATGTTACAGAAAAAAAAATGTTACTTGTAGATGATGTTTACACCACAGGTGCAACTGTAAACGAATGTGCAAATGTATTGTTAAATGCTGGGGCAAGATATGTTGATGTTCTTACTCTGGCCAGGAGCATATAAAATGGTTGTTTTTTAATTTTGTCTGTTTTGTACTAAAAAGTTTTTAAAAATGTTATCTAAAATTATTGATCTGAAAAATATTGAACAAAAAATCATATCGTTACGCAAATTCGGGAAAACAGTCGTATTTACAAACGGGTGCTTTGATTTGCTGCATATAGGCCATATACGTTATCTTGCAGCCTCTAAATCAAAAGGCGATATACTTGTTGTTGGTTTAAATTCTGATGAATCAGTAAGATCCATAAAAGGAAAGGCAAGACCTGTTATATGTCAGGAGCAAAGAGCTGAAATTTTAGCCAGTATTTTATGGGTGGATTATGTGGTTATGTTTAGTGAGCCTGATCCATTAAAACTTATAAAAGTTATAAAGCCTGATTTTCTTGTTAAAGGTGCAGACTGGTCTGAAGACAAGATAATAGGCGCTGATTTTGTGAAGGCCAATAACGGCAGGGTAGTTACTTTGCCCCTTGTTAAAGATATTTCAACTTCAATTATAATCAAAAAAATATTAAGTAGTGTCTGTTAAAAAAATATTTAAATAAAGCAACTGTTTTATAATTTTTTTACAAAAGGTTAATTTTTTGTGATTTTAACAGAAAAAAACAGTATGCAATTTTTCAAGTTTCCAAATCTTGAAACCTGCCAGGAAGTTATCCATGGAATTTTTACAAGAAATTGCGGTTTTAGCAAAGCCCCGTACAATAGTTTGAATGTAAGTTATAACGTTGGTGACAATAAAAAATGTGTAATACAAAATAGAACTGCAATTTCAGAGTGTCTCGGTGAAAAAGAGCTGGTTTTTGTTAACCAGGTTCATGGAGTAGATTCTTTGGTTTTTGCTGCAAAAGAAAAAAGAAACAATAATGTTTTTAATAATGCGATTTCAAAAAAGTCTTTTCAGGCAGATGCTTTAATTACAGATATAAGGCATAAAATGCTTGTAATACAAGTGGCTGATTGTCAGGCTGTATTATTGTATGATCCATTTAAGCATGTGGTTGCAAATATTCATTCAGGTTGGAAAGGAAGCATATGCAATATAATAGGGCTTACAATAAAAACCATGGAAAATGTTTTTAGGTGTGATCCAGAACACTTAATTGCCGGCATAGGCCCTTCTTTAGGGCAATGTTGCGCGGAATTTGTAAATTACCAAAAGGAAATCCCAGATTTGTTTCACAGATATAAGAATAAGAAAGATCATTTTGATTTTTGGGCGGCAAGCAAAGATCAGCTTTGCAATGCAGGAGTATTGCATGCAAATATTTATACAGGTAATATTTGCACAAAATGTGAAAGTGATCTGTTTTTTTCCTTTCGAAGTGAAAAGGTTACAGGAAGATTTGCAAGTGTCATCGGTTTAAAATAATAAAAGGTGAAATAAAAAGTTTATTTATGCATTTGCCAGAGTTTGAACTTTACAAGCCAGGTCAGACTAACAATTTTGTGTCAAATATCAAATATCTGTTAATTATTTTTATATTGTCTGCAATATTTTTTGCTGGCTGCAATATGAAAAAAGAGTTTCTGATTTCAGGAAACACAATGGGTACAACATATCACATAAAAGTTATTGCATGGCCCTTTAAAAATATTACGTCCCTGAAAAAACGGATTGACTTAAAACTTGATAGTATAAACAAAAGCATGTCAACCTATAGGAAAGATAGCGAAATCAGCAAGTTTAACAAACAGCAGGATATAAACAAAAAGTTTTATATAACAGATGATTTCATGCAGGTTATGTTAGTTGCTGAAAAGCTTTATCAGATGACTCAAGGAGCATGGGATGGAACTTTGCAGCCCCTTGTAAACCTTTGGGGTTTTGGAAGTAAACAGAGGGACAATAAAATTCCTGAAAAAAGCGAGATAAAAAAAGTATTAAGCCATATTGGTTTTGAAAATATTCAGATAACTGGAAATAATTATTTGATGAAAAAAAAACCATGCATATCTCTTGACCTTGCCTCAATAGCAAAAGGTTTTGCTGTTGACCAGATTGCAAAACTTATTGAAAATGACAACATTTATGATTATGTTGTTGAAATAGGTGGTGAAACATATGCTTCAGGTGTTAAAAAAAAAGGCAATTACTGGAAAGTAGGAATCAATATGCCTAACAAGGCCGCTTTATTTGATCAGGTATATAAAATCATAAAGTTGCACAATAAAGCCCTTGCCACAAGCGGTGATTACAGAATTTTTTTTGAAAAAAACGGGCAGCGTTTTTGTCATATATTAGATTATAAAACAGGATATCCTGTATCAAATGGTGTGGTAAGCGCTTCTGTCATTGCTGACACCTGTACATTTGCAGACGGGCTTGCAACTGCATTAATGGTTCTTGGGCATCATAAAGGCATTGAGCTTGTAAACAGGCTCAATAATGTTGAGTGCTTTATTATTGTTCAAGGTAAAAACAGTTCCCTGCTAAATTACAGCTCAAAAGGATTTCCGCTTTTAAAGCAATAAAAATTAAACAAAAGCGACGACTTAAAAATAGGAGCTGTTTTTTTATGAAATAAAATGTTGCGGTCTGATGATAATTTTTAATAATAGTCACTCCAAAGGCAATTTTATAGTTACAAGGAGATAATAATAGTATGCCAATTTACGAATATCACTGTAATAAGTGTAATATAGATTTTGAATATCTTGTATTTGGCAAGGAGGATTTTTCTTGTCCTTCCTGCAATACAAAGGATGTAAGCAGATTAATGTCTGTGTGTGGATTTTTAAGTAAGGGCCAAAACGGTGAAACAGTTAATACTTCTGCTTCAACATCATCCTGCGGAAGCTGCTCAGCTTCCAGCTGTTCAGGGTGCAGTCACTGATATTTATGAAAAAAAATATTATAATTGGTACAAGAGGAAGCAAGCTGGCTCTGTGGCAGGCCAGATGGGTCAAAGGTGCCTTGTCTGACAGATACCCTTCTTTTTCTTTTAAAATCCAGAAAATAAAGACTAAGGGCGATAAAATTCTGGATGTTCCCCTTGCAAAAGTTGGAGGTAAAGGGCTTTTTATCAAAGAGATTGAAAACGCACTTTTAGATGGTGATATTGATATAGCTGTACATAGCATGAAAGATATGCCCTCTTTATTGCCAGACAGGTTGTGCATAGGTGCGGTTCCAAAAAGAGAGACGCCCCTTGATGTGTTAATTTCAAGACAAAATATGCCACTTGCTTTATTGCCGGCTGGATCTGTTGTAGGCACAAGCAGTCTTCGTAGAGCATCACAACTGCTCTATAAAAGACCTGATTTGACTGTTTCGTCAATACGCGGGAACCTTGATTCACGGATAAAAAAACTTGAGTCAGGAGATTTTGATGCAATAGTGCTTGCAGCTGCTGGTGTTTTGCGGCTTAATTTTGAAAGCAAAATAACACAATATCTGGATGAAGAAATAATGCTTCCAGCAGTTGGCCAGGGGGCTCTTTGCATAGAAGTCAGAAAAGATGATAATAAAATTAAATCAATGGTTTCTGAATTGGATCATTATGAGAGCAGGCTTCAGGTCATGGGAGAACGGGCATTTTTAGGTCGTTTAGAAGGAGGATGTCAGGTTCCCATAGCAGCTATCGGAAAAGTTGATAAAGACAGGTTTTTTCTTACAGGGCTTGTAGCAGATATTGAAGGAAAAGCAGTAATAAAAAAAAGAGTTTGCGGAGCTTTAGAAGAATGTGAAAGCCTTGGGGTTAAACTAGCTGATCATCTGCTTTTGTTGGGTGCTGAACAAATACTTGAAAGTTTAAAAGAAAGTTAAAAATGAAAACAATAAAAGGAAAAGTATATTTAGTTGGTGCCGGACCAGGCGATCCTGGACTGATTACTGAAAAAGGAATCAGGTGTATTAAAAAGGCAGATGTAATAATTTATGATTTTCTTGCAGCACCTGAGCATCTTAAATTTGCAGGTCAAAATACAGAATTAATATATGTAGGCAAACAAGGAGGTAATCATACCCTTACCCAGGAAAAAATCAATGCGCTTATTGTGGGAAAAGCAAATAAAGGATTGATTGTTACAAGGTTAAAAGGAGGGGATCCGTTTATTTTCGGCCGTGGTGGTGAAGAGGTTGAAAAACTTGTAAAAAATAGAATACCCTTTGAAATAGTGCCAGGAGTTTCTTCTGCCATAGCAGCTCCTGCATATGCAGGGATACCCTTGACGCATAGAAAATTCACATCCACCCTTGCATTTGTAACAGGGCATGAAGATCCCAAAAAGTATAAGTCGAGTATCAACTGGAAGGCTCTTGCCAAAGGAATCGGAACAATAGTATTTTTAATGGGTGTAAAAAATCTGGGGCATATTACAACCCAGCTTATTAATAACGAAATGTCACCGGATACTCCTGTGGCTTTGATCCGCTGGGGAACAACAAACAGGCAGTTTACGGTTTCAGGAACACTGAAAAATATTGTTAAGCGTGTGGAAAAAGCAGGTTTAAAACCTCCGGCAGTTATTGTTGTGGGTGATGTGGTGAAACTAAGAGAGCTGTTCCACTGGTTTGAAGATCGTCCTTTAATGGGAAAAAATATTGTTGTTACAAGAGCCAGAGCACAGGCAAGTGCTCTGGCCAGTACTCTTTTTGAACTTGGGGCCAACTGTTTTGAATGTCCTACAATAAAAGTTGTTGCTACAGATAATAACACTCCATTGAGTATGGCTGTTAAGAATATATCGTCCTACAAGTGGCTTATTTTTACAAGCGTAAATGGAGTTGACTTTTTTTTCAAACAACTTTTTTTGGAAAAAGACAAGTCAGGCAAAAGCAAAGATGTTAGAATATTAGGCCATTTAAAAATAGCAGCAATAGGCCCTGCTACGGCTAAAAAGCTTATGGATTTCGGATTGATTTGTGATATTGTTCCTGAAAGTTATATAGCAGAATCGGTTGTTGAAGCATTTACAAAAGAAAATATAGAAGGAGCAAAAATTCTTCTGCCCAGAGCAAAAAAAGCACGCTTTGTTCTTCCTGAGCAATTGCGCAAGATGGGAGCTGTTGTTGATGAAGTAACAGCTTACTGCACAGTTGAAGATACAGACAATGCCGAAATACTTTTAGAGCACCTTGAAGCAGGAGAGATGGATCTTATAACTTTTACAAGCTCTTCTACTGTAGAAAATTTTAAAGCCATTATCCCTTCTGATAAATTTGATCAAATTTTAAAAGGTGTTGATGTCGCATGTATAGGCCCAATAACCGCTGATACTGCAAGAAATTTGGGGTTTGATGTTAATATTACAGCCAAATGCTATACAATACCTGGATTATGTGAAGCTATTGAAAACTATTATTCGGATAAAAAAATATAATCATTAAATCTGGTTATGTTCCAGGCAGATGTTTTTTTTAAGTGTTGATTTTGCCATTTTTGCAAATTGTTTGGTTACGTCTGAAACAACAAGCCTGAACTTACTGTTTTTGCTCAGGCTTTTGTCAATTTCTGGATGTTGTATTAAAAAATCTTTAATTTTTTGGGCAACAGCCAGGGAAGAGTCTATTATATTTACTTTTTTCCCGATTTTGTTTTGGATAGTTTTTTTTAATAAGGGATAGTGAGTACATCCGAGGATAAGGGTATCAATCTGCCTTACCTTTAGAGGATGAAGATATTTTTTCACAATCATGGCTGTTTCAGGTTTTTTTATCCAGTTTTCTTCCACAAGGGGAACAATAAGAGGGCAAGCTGCTGAATAGACTTTTGCACAAGGATTCAATTTTTTGATCTCTTTGTCGTAAACGCCGCTGTTTATAGTAGCTTGGGTTCCTATGACTCCTATCCTTGAGCTGGGTGAAGTATTTACTGAAATTTGAACTGATGGTTTTATAACTTCAAAAATTGGTATATCGTATTTTTCAGTTATAGTGTCTGTTGCAATACTTGATGCTGTATTACATGCCATAATGACAATTTTTGCATTTTGGCTAAGGAGAAAGTCAGTATTTTCAATAGCATATTTAATAACTGTTTTGGGACTTTTACTTCCATAGGGACTTCTGGCAGTATCTCCGAAGTAGATAATATCATACTCAGGAAGATGCTCCATAATAGCGCGTGTGACAGTAAGCCCTCCCATTCCTGAATCAAAAATTCCAATCATAATAATTTATTTAGTAATATAGAAAAATGGTTTTTTAAAAAAATTTAATTTTTTGGTTCAAATCGTACTTTTCTTTTGCTGATAGTTTTAATATACTAAAAAAATAGTAATTTTATTTTGGTTTATTGAAATTATACCATGAATCTGAATTTAAGGAAATTTTATGAACAAGCAAAGCAGATCCACTGCTATGGATCAAAAAATATTTAATATGGGACTTTGTGTTGAAACAGTTTCAGCATATTTACTATGTTGCGGCCTGGTAGATGCTGATACATCTATTACAACTAAAAATCTTCTTGGTATATGGAATGGCTCAAAAGATGCTTTATTGACAGGGCTTTATGATCTTGAAAAAAGAAACATTATTAATAAAATTATCTCAGACAGAAAAGACAATTTTGTTTACAGGCTTAAAGATGCAGACCAATGGTCAGACCAGTAAAATGATCAATAATCATTATTTTTTTTAAGCTCTTTTTCAACCCATGCCCTTACAACGTGTTCAGGCGCTTTTGTTTCAATGCCAGGACACATGGAACCCATAATTTTCCAATTGCCAATGTCCATCAATACACTTTTTATAAATGGCCATGCTTTGCACATTTTTGGTTTTACCGGATGGATAGTACAAAGTTTATTCCAGAATACACAGTAACCATTTTTGTTTTGAGCCAAAACAAACTTTTTGCCTGATATCTGGCAGTACTTATCAATAAAATGTTTTTCATCCACATTAATAAATTCAGCTATAGCCTGAATATTTTTTCTGGTTACAACTGTCCCTCCATAACCTTTGCAGCATTCACCACATTTTTTACATTTAAAAACAGATTCATATAACTCAAATTGCATGTCTAGTTTCCATTGCTTTTTTCAATGTGACCTGATCTATATATTTTAAGTCGCCTCCCATTGGCACGCCTGATGCTATTCTGGTAACTTTTACCTGATAGCCTGCAAGATGACTTGCAATATATGACGCTGTTGCCTCTCCTTCAACTATCATGCTTGTTGCCAGAACAATCTCTTTGACATTTCCTTTGTTAATTCTGCCGATAAGTTCTCTGAATCTTATATTGTCAGGTCCAATACCATTCATTGGAGATAATACTCCCTGGAGAACATGGTATCTGCCTGAATATGATCCTGATTTTTCAATAGCGACCATATCAGCAGGTTGTTCAACTACGCATATTATAGAAGGATCTCTTTGGGGATTATTGCAAATATCACATACACTACTATCACTTATTGAAAAGCAGATTGAACATAATCTGATTTTATTTTTAAGCTCTATAATGCTGTTAGAAAGTAGTTCTACTTCTTTTCGAGGCGCACGAAGAATATGCATAGTAAGTCTTTCAGCAGTTTTTTCTCCAATTCCAGGAAGTTTGGAAAAATTTTTAATTAAGTTCAAAATTGCAGGTGGATAATAGGACATGATAAATAAATATCCAAAAATTTTACACTAGGCCAGGTATGTTGATCCCGCCAGTTAGTTTGCTCATTTCTTTAGTGACCAGTTCCTGTGATTTTTGCAGGGCATCGTTAACAGCAGCAACCAGAAGATCTTGCAGCATTTCCACATCATCAGGATCAACAACTTCTTTTTCTATGTTAACCGATAACACTTGCTGTTTACCATTTGCAACAACTTTAACCATGCCTCCTCCTGAGGATGCGTCAACTGTTTTATCAGCCATTTCCTCCTGGAGTTTAAGCATTTTTGACTGAAGCTGTTGCGCCTGTTTCATCATATTTCCCATGCCTTTCATATTATACCTCCTTTAAGATTTTAACTTTTTCAACTGTTCCATTAAAGATTTCTATTATATCTGTAACTAAAGGGTGGCTTAATGCTTTCTTTTCCAAATGGTTGGACTGCTCCATTTGTTTTTGAGGGCTGTTGCTCAGCCGATGTGTAATTTTAATTTGCATATCTTTATTAAAAAAAATTTTGCATACTTTTTTTAAAGCGGTCATACTTTTTTGACGTTTAACCATATTATAAGCAAATTCAGTATCGACTATGTCTATTTCTATATCCTGATCTGTTAATTTTTTCAAGGTACTATTTGCAAGGTTTGTGAAAAGCAGCAAATTACCTTCTGAAATATCATGAAGAATTTTTTTCCAAATTGTGTCAAGATCAACATTCTGACGATAAGTGTCAAGACCAGTATTCTGATTGTCAGTGTCAAGACCAGTATTCTGATTATCAGTGTCAAGACCAGTATTCTGATTATCAATTGATACTGAAACTGTTTTTTTTTCATCAGGTTTTTCTGTAAAAGTTATTAATTTATCATCGCTATGCTGTTGGAATTTTTTTTCATCAGGTTTTTTTTCAATATTATTTATTGGATTTTTTTGGGTAATTAAGCAGCCTTGTCTAAGGCTGTCAATTTTTTCAATTAGAACATCAATAGGTATTGCAGGCTTTGTCTGAAATATTTTAACAAACACCATTTCAATTGCAAGTTTGGGTTGGGTTGAAATTTTAATTGTATTTTCTTCTTTGCAAAGAAGATCAAATATTTGATGTAAAAAAAGCAGTGTGATGTTTTGGGTCTGTTGTTTCATCATCTCAATTTCATGGACAGGTGCATTAACAAGCTTGTTGATGTTTTGCCCTATCTTTACTACCATAAGGTTTCTGAAATGCTCCATAAGATCATAGTAAAATTTTTGCAAACTATAACCCTGAATATATAATTCATCCAATTTTTCCAGAAGATCTGCAATATTGCCACATAACATGCTTTTTGAAATTTCAAAAAGCATCTTTCTGTCAAATATCCCAAGTATATTGAGCACCTGCTCATGTGTTATAGTTTTTTCTGTACATGTGATAACAAGGTCAAGCAGACTTAATGCATCTCTCATACTACCACCAGACTGCCTTGCCAAAAGGTCTATGCTTTTTTCAGAAATATCAACATGTTCCTGGCTGCAGACTGTTTTTATATGCTCTGATATGCTATTAATGTTAATAAGTTTGAAATTGTGATGCTGACAGCGTGAAATAATTGTTACAGGAATTTTGTGGGGTTCAGTTGTTGCAAAAATGAATGTTACATGGGCCGGCGGTTCTTCAAGGGTTTTAAGAAGGGCATTAAAAGCCGAAGTGCTTAGCATGTGAACTTCATCAATAATATATATCTTATAAGTACTATATACAGGTGCATATTTAACATTTTCCCTTAAATTTCTAATATGCTCAACACCATTGTTTGATGCTCCGTCTATTTCAAAGACATCAGCTGAATTGTCAGCTGTGATTTCGTTGCATGACCTGCAGGCATTGCACGGTGTACAGGTAGGCCCTTTCTCGCAGTTTAAGGCTTTAGCCAGAATTCGTGCAACTGTTGTTTTACCGGTCCCTCTTGGGCCTGAAAACAAAATGGCGTGGTGGACCCTTCCAGCTGCAATGGCATTTGACAATGTCTGTGTAACATGACCTTGCATTACAACCTGGTCAAAAGTCTGGGGTCGGTATTTCCGTGCTAGTACAAGATAAGACACTTTATGGTTTCCTTAGAGAACTTAAAAAAGATATATATAAATGGCAGAAGAGAATAACGTTGCAAATCACCGGCAGCCAAATGCTGCAGGAACGAGCGGCGCAGCTTTTGGCTGCCCGAGTGCTTAATATCGCCTACCATAGTTTTGGATTATTAAGAGAATTAACACATGTTGTTGAGCCACCCTCAGAAAAAACAGCAGAATTTAATTTTAAGGCGTGCCAGCCTTCAGGAAACTGTAGAGCGTGTGGGGGTACAAATCTTTTGGCCAAGTCTGTTTTGAAACCAAACCTGGAATAATATTGAGGATCACCATAAACGAAAACAATAAATGAACCTGCATTGGAAATGGTATTTAAACCATACTTAACCAACGAGGAACCAATCTTGTTTTTTTGAAATTTCGGAGATACCGCTAATGGAGATAGAATATAACCAAAATGTTCATTAGTGCTTTCAAAAAATACTGGGCTGAAGGCAGCGTGGCCTACTAATTCATTGTTCTTTATGGCAACAAGAGAAATTATTTTAATCGGATGATTCTCGTTTAGCAGATTGACTGCAAAATCAGATATTACCTGAGCCTCTGAATTATCAAAAGCTTGGAGATGCACATTCTTAATGTTTTCTGCATCATCTATGGTTGCTTCTCTTATTTGCATAGGTTGCTTCTTATTTTCGTGGATTGCTAACAATTTGATAAATGTCTGGCGGAGAGAGAGGGATTCGAACCCTCGGTGCCGCTTTTGGCAGCACACACGATTTCCAGTCGTGCTCCTTCAGCCAGCTCGGACATCTCTCCTAACCATAATAGTTTATGTATCTGAAAAATTATTTACAGTCAAATATTTTATCCATATATTTTAATAAAAAATAGCCAAAAATATAATTTCATCCCAAAAGTACAAAAAAATATCTATAGAAATTTTTTTTTAAAATCATTAAACAAATAATTATCAACTGATAATTACCCAAAATTTTTAGTGTATTTATAATTAATGTTTGTTTTTATCAAGAATTTTTTTGTGAAAGGCTTAAAATTTAAGGTAGGGATATTAAAGAACTTAATGTATCAAAAATAAGCGATCTGGTGTTAGTTTTTTGAATGCTTTAATAGCTAAAAAATATAATTTTGATGTAATTGCTCTGAGATATTTTAAGCAATATCTTGACATATAATTAAATAAACTATTATTATTTTTAAATGCTGTTTTAATGTCGGATAATTATTTTATGAGAATTTTTTGGCAATAACTTCAGTATAGGAAAGTGGGAAAAGCAAATTGTACAACCAGGCGTTTTTTCAAGTTTAGATTTTTTCGATCTGAAATTAAAACAATTTAAATAAATAGTGATTTTTTTTATTTAAGGCTATACTAAAAAAATTTTAAATATATTATTTTATAAGGCGGACAATATGACAATTATAGCTAGAATTCCAGGTTCATTAAAAGAGTGGTTTGATGGCTCAGAAGAAGCTGTTATAGATGGAAAAACAGTAGGTGAGTGCATTGATCAGCTGGATAATAAATTTTCAGGATTGCGCAGCCGGTTAATTGACAAAAATGGTGAAATGTCTGCTGTGCTTATATTTCTAAACGGAGAAAATATAGTTAACCTGAATGGTCTTGAAACAGATGTTGCAGATGGTGATGAACTCGGTATAATAC
>Ga0209344_10002400_pt1 | contig 20944 bp, 17 predicted proteins | sample Cruoilmetagenom6_FD_187293 | JGI IMG/M metagenome (GOLD analysis project Ga0209344, IMG submission 187293) | Oil polluted marine microbial communities from Coal Oil Point, Santa Barbara, California, USA - Santa Barbara Oil Seep Sample 6 (SPAdes)... | ecosystem: Environmental > Aquatic > Marine... | reverse complement strand
TGCTCGAATTGTGACTGTCCTTGGATAGCCGAGCTTCCAATTCTGACACTCGCGCAGTCAAAATCCGAACCTGTTCGAATAACAGGCGGATCAAATCATCCTTTTGATCCGAGGTCAGTGTCGTGAGGTCAGGAAGTTCGAGTTCGCGCATGGCTCGAAGTATGATAAATAACTGATTGTTCTGCAAGCCTATGCTGAACAGTCACTTTAATTGATAGCTTTAAATGCTTTTTTAGCACTTCTCTCAGGTTGCTTGACCAGGGGGCTTCAAAACCCGGTTTAATGCGCCAACTGTAGTAGCAACTTAATATCCTGTACTAATAGTTTTGCACTCTGGTTATAGGGAGAAAGCAATACGGGCTTGCCGTTTGTACCAATTAGGTAGGTACCATCGGAATGGTCCAGTGTATAACTGCCTTTTTCGACCCGTTTTTCATAATTGACGCCAAATGTCTTTGCTACCTGTGCCGTAGTTTGGGTGTTGCCGTACAAGCCCAGAAAAGATGGATGAAAAAAGGGAACATATTCAGCCAATAGTTTTGGCGTGTCGCGTTCAGGATCCAATGTGATAAATAATACTTGCACCTTTTCTGCATCCTTATCAAGCAAGCGCATCACCTGCGCTAAGTCAGCCAGTGTGGTTGGGCAAATTTCTGGACAGTGGGTGTAACCAAAAAATATCACCACCACCTTGTCTTTGAAATCCGATAGCCTGCGTATTTTGCCGTTAGGGTCGGTGAGCTGGAAATCTACGGGTTTTTCTGCATACCGCCAACTGACATCAATGGCTTGGAATGGAGTAGGTGGCTCGGATTTTTCGCAACTGACTAGTAGCGTCATGAATAATAATAAAAGCAGAGTACGCATTTGTTTCTCCTTGGGATGAGGAAGCACCGATTCTCATTTTTGGATGCGCAGACAGGCGCACAACGATCAGTTGTGACTGGTTTTCATTTCAGTGATGCTGGTGGTTGTAAAGAAAGTCACATGGTCCATACTCAGATTGATTAATAACAGAGTGCACGTCATCAAATAGTTATCTAATATATTAGCGCGCACGCTTCCCCATGCTGGCTTGTAGCCCGGACCGGCAAAGTATTTCTAATGACCTATTGCGCACGCTAATTAGTTTGCTTTCTTGTAGGTGTGATAGTGCACGGCTGACGGTTTCCAGTTTTAATCCAAGATAGCTGCCGATTTCTTGACGAGTCATGCGCAATTGGAATGATGTGGGCGAATAACCGCGCACCGCAAAACGCTGCGATAGGTTGAGCAGGAAAGCAGCCAAGCGTTCCTCAGCACGCATTGATCCAAGCAGTAGCATAATATTTTGATCGCGCACGATCTCTCGGCTAAGGATGCGGTGCAGGTGCCTTTGCAGAGGGGGAAGTTCGCGACTGAGATCCTCCAGACGACTAAAGGGGATTTCACATACCTCACTGTCTTCAAGTGCTATGGCATCGCAAGTGTGTGCATCGCTATTAATACCATCCATGCCGATGATCTCTCCAGCCATCTGAAAGCCGGTGACTTGTTCTCGCCCATCTTCATTAAGTATCTGTGTTTTGAAAAAACCAGTACGGATCGCATACAATGCCTGAAATTTGTCCCCGCTCCGGTATAAGGTGCTGCCATGACGGTAAACACCCTTGCGGGTAATTAAATCATCCAAGCGTGTTATTTCGACATTGCTCAGGTTAACAGGCAGGCATAATTCGCGCAGATTACAAGTCGAGCATGCAGTTTTCAGTGAATTGTTGGGAGCAGGTTTGTGCATGGCGTAAGTTTTATAGTGGGACATTCAACTAAATGCGACAGCAAAGCGTTTGTGTCATTTATTAAATTAAAAACAGCTGGTTAGTGAATGCGTATTGCACTATAGCATTATTAAGCGATATTCTGTAGTGCGCTGTTTTTAATGGCTAAGTTCATATCGCTACAATTAGATAAATCCCCCTTTTTATAATGTTATTTCTGTATGCGGCATTTGGATTTGAATATGCGGAAAAAAATAAATATGGGTGAAAATTATATGTTAATTTTGACATACATCAAGCCTCAAGTGAAATTTTTCAATTTATAAATATAATTGTTGCGAGTGTGCTGTTAGTTAATATGGCTCTATGTGCTTCGTAATGGACAACCTTTCGATAACTGCAAGATAAACAACAAGAAATAATCAGCTAGAAATCTGCTCGTCCGACAGGCTACCAGGCTTGTTGAAGGATGGTCGAATAGTTTCTTAAGGATAAATGAAGTATTTTTGGTGTATATTAGCCGCTGCGCCAACGGTAGCTATGACACTGACCATACCAGTAATCTCGAAAGCCCTTCAGCCAATGTCAAGCATTGAAAATGCGAGCGTTATACCGCAATACGCCGTTCGGTGGAGTTTATTTAGGCGCAGGAGTGTGTCACGCGGGAAGATGAGCAAGACTTGTCGGTCGAGAGGCAACAAAGGCTGGTGCCGCAAGCAAAAAGAAGACGTGGGGCGCGGCGATTGGCGGAAGTTTCCCGCTTGGCGAAAAGTAAATCCGCTCATCCTCCGACTGGCTCGGGACGAACGGATTTACTTCTTTTGCGAAAGATTGAAATTTGATGCTCAAGTCTATTTTATATACAGGCATTAAAAATTGATTTTTATTGTCGAAATTTTTTACATTTTAAATTAAAGTATTTAGCAGAACCAGAAACCGTTCAAACATTAATAATGTAATATACTGGTTATTAAGCTAATATAGTTTTTATGTTGTGCATGGCATGAATTCTGCTTTATTTATCATACGGACTCTATCAGCTTCCTCATTGCTACATGACACTATAATTGAGTCGTGGTAGTACGTGAAATGCAGGATGTAACGTTATTTAAGGATGATTTGATGACTATCAATTTGAATAAATATGATGAGCTGGAAAAACAGCAGTTATCTCAGGATGCCGCTGATCAAATAAAGTTTTCAGGCGAATCTCGTAGACGGTTTGCTACGTCTGGCTTGGCTGTATCAGGGGTGATTCTAACGCTTGCTAGCAAACCCGTATTGGGTCAATCAGCGTTTTGCTTGTCACCATCTGGCTGGGTGTCTGGCAATACCAGCCAGCACGGTCCTTGTACAAATCCTCAACCCACGGTGCTACTTCCCCCAGATCCAAACGAACAATTTTTATCCGCGTTCCCGTTAAGTACGTCGGATACTTCATATAACAATAGACTTTTGTCAGAAATGCTGACAACTCCTTGGCCGGAACCTCAACCTGAAAGTGTCGTCGCTCCAGTACAGCAGGTACAGAAAAATCAATTAGGAGCCGCAAGCTACATGGCGGCGTTAGGCGCTTCATCAGGTTCCAAATTTAAGAAGGGCACGGGCACAAACACTCTACAGTCGCCAACTGTAGCTTCTGTAATTGCACCTCCAAACCCCCCCTTCCAAACACAAGAGCTATTAAAACATCTTGTAATAGCATTATTTCGTGCGAGAAATGGCGCTACTCCATATTTGTCTGTATCAACTATTCAATCGATGTTCTATGAATGGCAAGCAAGTGGTACTTTTGCTCCTACTGCAGGTGCAACTTGGAATGCTGCACAAATTATTGAATATTTGCAATTAACTCAAAGCTGACTTATAGCAATAACCAGATTTCGGCCCTATTCTCCCCTCAAAAATACTGATCAAACATGAAATGGCAAGTAATTTCCGATCAAGCAGTTAACTGCTGCTCATGGGGCGATGAATGGGTGTTTTATAATAAGCTTTCGGGAGATACCCATCTGCTTGGTTCGACGGCTGTTCAAATATTGTTAGAATTACGGCAATCGCCATCAAAAGCGCGAATTTTGACTGAAGCGCTTGCCCCACGGCTACAAGCTAAAAAGGTAACACATGAGGAATTTTCATTTCAAATTGAACAACTCCTCGATGAGCTTAATACGCTTGGATTGATAGAATTAAGCTGATTTTGAATGTTTCTGCATTAACACCATCTGAACTTAAATTCCGCCTTAAAAAAACGGGGGTATTCCTTCAAACTGGTTCTTTCATTACACACTTGCAAACTTCGATCCCTGGTGTGTCTGAAAGTGTCGGATTACTTTACGCCGATTATCCCTTGGCTGAACAGGCCGATTTTGCGGATTTCCACGTTACCCTTACTCGCCCACACAACCTGAGACGATGGTTCAAGCCACAGGCGTTATTTTCATTTGATGGAAACAACATATTTAAACCCCTGCCGCTCGACCAGGCTTTTCCCATGTTGGAATGGGGGCTAAATTGGTGTGTATCAAATCATGTCAATCACTGTTTGATTATTCATGCGGCAGTGGTGGAAAAAGGTGGTTACGCTGCAGTTATGCCCGCTCCTCCAGGCTCGGGTAAAAGTACCCTTTGCGCAGCATTGGTAAACCGCGGGTGGAGATTGCTGTCTGATGAACTTGCTTTGGTTCGTGTTAGTGATGGAAAACTCATTCCGCTGCCGCGTCCCGTTAGCTTAAAAAACGAGTCCATCGAGATCATCAGGCGCTACGAGCCCAATGCGGTTTTCAGTCGTAAGGTGGCTGATACGATAAAGGGCACGGTGGCTCATATGAAAGCATCAACAGATAGCGTAGCTCGCGCGTCAGAGGTCGTACAGGTTGCGTGGGTTATTTTTCCAAAGTATCAGGCGGGTGCTACGGCGTGTTTGGAGGCATTGCCTCAATCCCGTGCTTTCATGCGGGTTGCGGATAACTCTTTTAATTACAGCCTACTTGGACTCAATGGCTTTAAGACCATGTCAAGTTTGATTGATGCATCTCTGTGTTATGATTTTACGTACAGCAAGCTGGATGATGCCATTGAAATATTTGGTGCGTTAAAGCCTCAAGCTCCTAGGAAATAATCACCTGTGTGATGAATGACAGGATATTCTGCCCCAGCCTTCCTTCTAAATGAAGTGATCCGGGTTTCTTGCCCACTCAGGCGAAGATTGGGTTAGACGGCGGCAAAACAATTTATCACATAATATTTGACAGACATACCAAATGTGATCCCAAATTACTTAATAATACAAGCACTCCGAGAGCCCGCCGCATTGCTTTCCTTAAGTTTGCCAGACTGGGATTTACTCATATGCCAAGCACGCCGCGCCAATCTGTTGGCACGCATTTGCATTTTACTGGACGAACGCGACTTACTCGAACAAGTACCGCCAAAACCTCGCGAACATCTGGAATGGTCACGCGTAATATCTGAAAGACATGTTCAAGCTGTTCACTGGGAAATAACGCTAATTCGACAAGCTTTGGCGAAAGCGGGGGTGCCGGTCATTCTCCTCAAGGGCGCTGCCTATGTCATGGCAAAACTGCCACCCGCAAAGGGGCGACTATTCTCTGATATCGATATCATTGTACCTAAAGATAGTCTCAATGCCGTAGAAGCTACCTTGATGCTGCATGGTTGGGCTGCGACGCATCACGATGCCTATGACCAGCGTTACTATCGTACGTGGATGCATGAATTGCCGCCTATGCAACATATTAAACGGATGACGGTCATCGACGTGCATCATGCTATTTTGCCGGAAACGGCAGCGCTTCACCCTGATTCGGCGAAGCTCCGGGCAGCAGCGCAGTTACTTGATGGCTACGATGATTTAAAGGTGTTTGCCCCGGCCGATATGGTGCTTCATAGTGCTGTACACCTGTTTCATAATGACCAACTGGATCAAGGCCTGCGGGATTTGGTTGACATTGATAGTTTGTTACGCCATTTCAGCAGCTTGCCAACGTTCTGGTCAAGTCTGTCCGTGCGAGCGCATGAACTTGAGTTAACGCGACCGCTTTTTTACGCCTTACGGTATACTGTAAATATTTTGAATACTCCTGTTCCCTCAGGCATGATGGAAGCTGCCCAAAGTGGCTGCCCTAATCCGTTAACTTTGATTTTTACAGATCAACTTTTTGAACGTGCGCTCATGCCAGCACACAAGAGCTGCTCCGATTGGTTGACCGGTGCAGCAAGGCAAATGCTTTATATACGCGCAACCTGGTTACGCATGCCTTCTTTGCTTCTTGCGCGTCATCTTTTCCATAAGGCTTTCATTTCACCTAAGCCTGAATGATTGTTCCGTGACTCTTCTGATTGTATTGCGGTGTAAAATGATCGGTAATTTATGTGCTTGGGCAGAAAAAACTTGGCTTCTTAACTGTTAAATATAGTAAAGATTAAGGGTGATCTCACAATGGGTGATGTGGAAACTCCGCTGATTAAGCTTCAGGATTTGTCCAATTTCTTAGAAAATGGCAATCTTAATGACAATTTTGCGCAACTCGCGGAAATGACGGCAAAAATATTGAGCGCCGCCAATTGCTCAATCATGCTGCTGAATGATGGCGAACCCGATAATTTGCTTATGAGTGTGTGCGCTAGCTACGGTCCCATGCCGACTGCTGCTTATAAACAATCGATAGGAAAAGGCGAGGGAATTGCTGGCTATGTGATTGAAAACGGGCAAGCTTTGTTGATTGAAGATATTAACCACTCGAAATTCGCCAAACTGGCTCGGCGTGCAAATGAACCAGGTAAAAGCTTGATTTCATCGCCTATCACTATTAGTGGGCACATTGTAGGTGTAGTTAACATAAGTGGTCACATGTGCGAGAGTGCATTCAATCTGGTTGACTTGAATCTCCTTAATGTAGTTGCCTTATTCATTGGTAAATCGATCCAAACTATCCAATTACAGAGTATTCTGAATTCACGCTTTGCCCAACTTGCGTTGGCCCGAGAAGCCCAAAATAATATAGGCGCATCTTTGGGGAGCGTGTTTCACAATCCTGATCAAGTGGCGAAAATATTTGCAAAATCTTTTTACAAAGAAATGACCCGAGGAGGATTCGGCTCAAATCAAATTATCAGCGCGGCTTCTGAAATTATTAGCCAGTTGAGCGATCATTTGCAACAACACAGTAAGCGAATGGAACGGAAGTTGGAAAAACCGACAGACGGTACGCCATCATCGCAGAAAACTGATCGTCAATGAAAATCGTAGAAACCTAGGATCTGTTTTCTGAAGCTGAATTAACTTCTACTCTTAATTTTCACCATTGAGAAATACGGATTACGCGTGTTGCTGCGAGTGGTAACGTCGTGATCAGTTATCTTGAAACTCAAGCTGGAGCAAGTGAGCCATCACTGAAGGTTCTGATATCAAAAACGCGATCAAGATTTCCCCATTTTTGTATGGCGCTTCAGCATATGCTGACAAGATTTTCAATACAGTCGAAGCAAGGTGTTCGAGGGGAGCTTGAGTCTTCGTATATGCCTTTGTTCAATCAGAAGCCGTATTTTATTTCCCAAAATAACAATGAGTTATCCCTCAACCGGCCAAAGAAAGTATGGCTTGCACCTCGATAAAGATCCAGTCCGATCGACCCTTTCACGTTGTCAGTAAAGGCATAGATCAGTTTAGGCCTTATGAAATAATTGCTTGGTCCAAAAGAGGTGACAGCAGCGATTTCGCCTTCCAGCGTTTCATTAAACCATTTATTGCTAATCCGGATACTTATTCCATGTTGAGAACGGCTGAATTGGTTCGATAGCGCAGCTGTAGGAATTACGACTGAACGCAGGAGAGGGTTTGCTATCGCCTGCGGGTCGGAATAATTTGTAACACGACGGAGGTAATATTGAAGATTGATGTTAAGGTAATCTAAGAACGTTCTGTCACCGCCCATCACCATGTAGAGGAATGGCTTTTTGATCAGGAAGTCGTTCGCACCGGCGTTTTCTGTCCAAGTATAAGCGGCTTCAGCACGCAATCCATAGCGCCCAATGACCGTTGCGGCGTCCATTCCTAGTACGCGGATATGATTGTAATCTAATATTAAATTTGTGCCTGATGAGGTTGTCGCTCCAATTGCAATGTCCGGATTCAAATCCAACCCACTATAGTAAGAAATTGACCAATCTACATCACCTCCACTACGATCGAATTTGAGTGCAATTCGGTTGGTATGAGGAATGTGTTGAGTAATAAAAATACCTGGCGTTGCAGGGATAGGAACGACATTGTGAGCCCTATCAGGGAGCCATATGCCGGTCAGCGAATTCTCATGTGAGTAATAAGTTATTTTTGCTCCCAACGATCCAATTCTCTGATCATCCTCCTCTGGGGTTAGCAGAGTAAAGTTTCGTCGCGTCAGATTGTCGGTTGGATTCAAGCGATCTGCACGCCCCCATACTATGACCTGTTTGCCGATTCGATAATCCACATTCCCGGTGCTGAATTGAAGATATCCCTCTTGTAATTTTGCAGAATGACCATTCGCTCTGAAAGAGTCGTCGTTACGAACCCATCCCTGTGCAACCAAGGAAATGTCCTTTCCGATATTTGGTGTAGTTTTAAGCCACACTGAACCGGTACCCAAATCATTTTCCTTATCAAGCTTACGTGATGAACTGAAATATCCAGCTCGAACTGAACCATTCAGCTCCAGCCTCTGCAGAACACTTTGTTCATCTGGTTTTTGCACAGCACTTACATCAATTTTTTTCGATGGCACTGAAAAACTCTCTACCTGCGAGACAGGTGTGATCGTCGCTGGTTTCAGTTCGACGCTGAATTCACGAATTATTAGATCATTCGAGATGCATTTCGCTTTTAACTGGAACGCCAGAAAGCGCGTAGCAATGGGAGACGCTGTGGAAATCTTGACTTGATGGCCTATCTTTTTGTTTTCTTCCAGTTCCAATTTCGCGGCGGACAAGTCCGGCCCTTCTTGCCAGGGACTGATCTTTGCTTTAATCAAGGAAAAGCAGGCGGCAGTTATTTTCTCATCAGGATTGGTCGGGGATATTGGAACATACGCAAGTAGTGGCTCTCCTTCCCTGCTTACAACCTCGATCTCACCTATAATCAATGCATGAGCTGCCTGTGTGCTGAGCGATGTTAAGATTATCGCCGATGATAAAGCGCGCCTTACGCAGCATGAAATGTTGACGCGCATTTTTTGCATTACTCTTTAGTCATGTACCGTGTGGTGAAGAATTCATCCTTTACCCGCTGGTTCGCCTTGAAGTCGTTGAATTTAATTATCGTACGGTGGCCGGTCTGAACGTTGCTTGCTTCAAGGCGCATGGCTTGCCACTTATCCCGCTTCTGGTCTACCAGTTGAATATCGGTGAATGTCGAGGTTTTTAACAGCCGCCCTGCCTCATCCCAATAATCCATTTTTACTGCCATAAAATTGTCTTTGCGTAGCCAACCAATGCGTTTCGAGTAGCCATTGCTGGTTTTGATAGCGTCAGATTTTGGTAATGCTTCAATTACGTAACAGGGCTGTCCCTCTACCAGCTCCTCTTTTAGCAGCTTGTAACTCCATTCACCCACCTTATAACCAATCACATCGGCATACGAAAAATCCGTGCCAACAAAACTATTTTTCTTGTTGTTGGAGACAAGGCGTCGCACCTTCTTTAGTGCCGGTAGATATATCCACATGTCGTCATCCTTATCGGAATGTTCGATCAGCAGTGATACGGTTCCCTTTACATCCGGTGGTGACAAGAATCGCGTCATACGCATGTTATCGATGCCGTTTTCATCAAGCTTGGTCGTGCCGAAAGTCTCGCGCACCCGTTTCTGTCCAGCCTTGTTGATCAGAGTAAACGTGGCATCAGACACAGAATCAGGAACCTTGGAAACGACGAAATTCTTTTCCATTATCTGAATCAGATCGGGTTCCGCTGCCCAGCCATTTTTGGGTTGCAGTGACAAACCAAAAACAAGTGCCAATATAACGATAGGTATGGGTAATGGATTTTGTTTCACGGAGCTCTCCTGAAAATGAAATCGGGACGGAATGTAAGAATAAGCGCTGGGATAAGTAATAGCGCAGATAGCGAACTTATGAGCATGGCCTCAGCAATCAGAATGGCCAGCCACTTGTGAATATTATACCCAAACGACAACAGTAGCACCCCGTAACCAGCTGCTACCGAGATCGCAACATATAGAATAGCCTGACCAGCTGTTCCAATGACTTTTCGGACAGCTGTGATTTCGTCGGATCCCTTGATAAGTTCTTCGCGTGAACGGTAGATTAGATAGATTGCATAATCTGCCCCTATCCCAACGGCCATTGCCGAGATTAGCGCCGTTGAAATGTTTAGTGGGATTCCACTCCACCCCATAAGACCAAAAATAGCTAGTACAGCAACCAGAAGAGGGAGAAGAACCAACATGCCTGCTACTAATGAACGGAAAATCAGGCTGGAAATAATAAAAACGACAGCAGTGATTTGCAGTATATTTAGAATCTTCCCGTAAACCATAACCTCATTCAGTGCTGCACCTTGAGGGACACTGCCGCCGATTCCAATATGCACATTTTGTTCGAAATGTAGTGCTGTGAATGCATGAATTTTTTCGATCAACTTTTCTACGTAGGCACTGCTATCTGTCTTCAGGAATACCGTCAGATTTGCGAAGCGGTAACCATAATCGACATAGGAATCGAAATCGCCTGGTTCGCCGGACATTGAATAGAGCAGTAAATATTGTGAAATCAATTCCTGACTGTCCGGAATTTTAAAATAAGCGGGATCATCTCCATGCATAGCCTGATTCATGCGCATAATAAAGTCGGCTAATGAAAGAGTCTTACCGACATAGGGCTGATTGTCAAGAAAACGTTGCAGCCCTTCAATGGCGTGGAGTGTTTTTGGGTTCTTGATGGCATCGTCGCTTGCACCTTCAATTAGCAAATACATTGTATTGGTACCACCAAGGTGATCATTCAGTGCTGTATCATCTGTTTGGAAAGTCAGTTCAGGAGAAAAAGAACTCTTGGTAGAATTATCCACCGTGACCCTGCTTACACCGATCAAGCAAAGAATTACGAAAAGAAAAACACCCCAGTACATTCTGCGCCGACTGGTGCCGGTCACCCAGCGTGCTATCGCGTTGGTCGCTTTGTCCCAAATTCGTCCCTTTTGTTCGCGCTTTCCTTCAATATCATTTGGTGGAGCGAGTATTGAACGCAAAGCCGGGATAAAAGTCATTTCAAGAGTCAATGCCGCAAGGATCCCAATGCCGGTAAAAATTCCAAAAGTGCGGACCGTGCTGATTTTGAATATCGCCAAGGAAAAGAAGCCCAGTGAGGCGACCACTCCAGCGGCAATCATGACTGGCCCAACGCGGATAAGAGAGGAAATAACTGCTTGATTGTTTGCAGCCTTGGGAGAAAGATTAGTTGTTTCACGCAAGAGGAAATATTCCTCGTAATAACGTTTGAGCAATTGCACAGCATGACCTGTTGCCACTGCCAAGATCAAAATAGGGGTCGCGGTATTAAACACATCCATTGGAATGCCGGACGCTCCCATCACACCCACCCCCCAAGCTACAGCCAGACCCGCCGTAAGAAGTGGCAAGATAAGCCCTTGCTTCGTCCGAAAGGCTTCAAAAAGAACCAAGCTCAAAACCAAGATAGAAATTGGGAAGAGAAATGCAATACGCTCTGAATAAATTTCAATGCGGGCAAGAAAGCTCGGAATTCCGCCCACGTTGATTTCAACCTGGGAATCTCGTTCAGGCTCAACGACAGCCTCCACTTTATCCATGATTGCCCGGAAACCACCCGGCCCGTCTTTGAACTCCACGATAAGGGCTGTTGTTTTTGAATCAGCAGACACGATGGAGTTCAAATAAACAGGATTTTTTTCGATTGCTCCTCTTAACTCAGAAAATTGTGCGTCCGTAGCGGGAACACTCGACATTAATGGCTTGACTTCCAAGCCTTCTGCCGTACCAGCAATGTTCTTGGCGCGTCTTGACGAAAGGCTCAATAGATTCTCTTTAACTACGCCTGGTGTCTGAAGAAAAGCCGCCGTCATACGTTGAACCTTTCGCAATACTACTGGCTGGTAGATGTCGCCCTCCTTCGGAGTGATCCCTACCATGACGACATACTTCGACCCAAAAATTTTTTCAACTTGGTTGCTTGCTGTCACATAGGGATGTGACTGGGGGAGCATGGTATTAGGATCAATAATGATCTTTAGATTTTTCGCTTGAATGACTGCCGCAATGGTAATTACTAACGTCAAGGCAATGACGATGAGTCGGTAGCGAATAATCCATTCTATGTAGCGCTGCATATATACCTCTTTGCTAATCAGACGTTCGGAAATTACTTAAGAGTGGATAATGTTGAAACCAGCCTTCTGAATATTAACTCGGCTTGCTAGCAGCTTGTCGGACTTAAAGGAAATCGGCTGAAAATTGAGCTGAGCGGTGTATTTTTCGACGATATTTTGAGAAAGAGAACAACTATTGCCTTGCAAAATCGTCTAAATCTATCCTCGCTCAACTCAATTTTAGCTACGATTCTTCAAGTCCGACTTGCTGCTAGGTATTACTATTGCCTCAACTTGTAAACAAATGGATGAGCAATTTATTTTTATGTTAGGTACATTTCGGTACATATGTACAAATTCTTTATCCCGGTAGCCAAATTTAGTTCGGTTTAATCTCAATCGGTTCAATTCACCGCACATTGGGACGAAGGTAGACTGAAAGCTGGCTGGTTAGAGAGCACAGCTTATACCCTGTCGCTTACTGGGGAGTGCTTTATTAAAAGCTACGTCGCCATTGGCTATAGAATTTGAGTTATAAATTTACTAAGCATATATAAGTCATAGGGTTGGACATTCTTGTGAGTAACGAACAATTATTTATAATTGGATAGTTATCAAGAATCTACAGATAACTAGGACATAGCCTTATTAAAGCGGTGTCGAAAATATTTACACTCAACCTCCTGCACAGTTTTCAAGGATACACCAACGAAGGGGGTTGGTGAGGGAGGGTAGCGAGGTAATCGGGCCAAGGCCGAAAATCGCCCGAAAGTCACTCAAAATGTGTTTATATAAAACAATAATTTAGAGGGGGGGGTACTTAAGAGGCGAGAACCTGTTCTCTATTCTTCCCTTTTTTCATTTTGAGTGTTCAGTCCACTATTTTTAGGGGCATTATGGCCTGCCATGAGAGTCAGAAGTTAATGTCACTCGACTAAAAAACATAACAGTTTAATCATGATTAGATATGATCCGCATGGATGGATAATCCGGCCCTACCTACGGAAAGTTTGCTCTACATCTACGGCGAAGTTGTGATGCCAAAGGAGGTTGGAAGAAAATACCATTTTACGTTCATGGTTTGATGACTATTATTCCATTAGCCGAGTGCTATGGAGTTGTGCCCCTCCCTTTTTTCACTTTAATAAGACATGGCTACTTTTTTGTGCGCCAAAAAAAACCCCCTCACAAAGAGGGGGGGATCATAATTTACAATATTTATGGTATAAAGTTTACTGAGATTTTCTCTGACGGCGGCGTACAGCACCTATGCCCGCCAAACCGATCCCCAGCAAGGCCAAACTGGCAGGTTCAGGAACGAATTTTCGCTCTTGGAGATCGCTAGTAGCAACGATGTTGGTATTTTCAAAACCTGCAGCTCCAGATACTGTACCACTAAATAGAGCTTGGACGCAGCCGGTAGTGTCGGCACACTCTGTATCGTTAAGAGGGTTGATGAAGCCCACCGGACCCCACGCGTTGAAGATGTTGCTTAACCCAGCGTTGTAGAAGGCAAAAATTGTTGTTTGAGAGGCCGCTTTAATAGTGGCAATATTGTCTGTCGTGGCCGCCGCATTCCAGAACTCGTCGGGATCACCTAGAAAGCCGTCAACCTGAAACAGAGAGCCCTCTGTTGCCTGGGTAGTACAGAGTGCACGCGTAGAGCAGCTAAGCTCAGCAGGGGTTGCCCCAGTCAAATCGACATCAGTAGTTAAGTCATTGAGGAACATGGCCACCATTGCCCCGGCGCCGTAAATTGAAGTGAAACCCGCCCATGGCTTAAACACAAAATTATTGTTGACAACGGATTCAACCTCAATTGCTGAGACCCCGGTCAGTTCCATCCCCGCAGGGAGCGCGTTAACACCGTTGATCTCAAAGATTGGCATTTCAAAGACGGAGTATAGAACATCACCTACCCCGAGATTGCCGCTAGTGGTCTCCTGGTAAACACCATTGGCGTCAGCCCGTAGCATCCATTCCAGATCGTCGTCTTCAAAAAAGTACAGATTGCCAGAGTAGGCAGGCGCTGCTATCACACTAAGACCAAGAGCAAGTCCGATGACCGATGCAAGTTTTTTCAGTTTCATAATACACCTCCTTCATTAGAGTTAAATTACAGCAGTAGTTATAAGCTGTGACATAATCATAAGCAGGTATCGTGCCAAGTGGCATTAAAATAGCTCATTCAATTGATTTAATGTATCTTTATTTCTCGCTCATGGGTGCAATGAGCTTGCCCTAGCCTTGTCATGGCATCGAGTGTAAAAAAAACCGACATCAGTCTGCTTTCAGTCTGACCCTGCGCGACAACAGAAAATACGTGGACTTGGAGAAAGGCAGCCTCCCCCATGCTATCTCTCCGGATTCAACCAAAAAAATTTCGTCGGTCCCGGGCGGCAGCATAGCCAGAATCTCGTCCCCCGAATAACTGCGCAAGGCGCTCACCAGCCCGTCAAAGGTTACCATGGCGGCAATCACCGGGCTCAAAAGAAGCTTGCCAAGACGGAAGCGCGGTGTGGTCAATGGTGCCAGAAGGTTCAAGAAAAATGCCGGGATCATCGACCACAGGTCCAGCCATGTGCGGCGGGTAAATTCCACAATGCAAATACCGTCGCGATGCGCCACCACATCTGCAAGCAGGGCGGAGGCCTCCTCGGGCGGAAGGTGGTGAAAGGCGGAAAAGATGGTCAAAGCGCGAAACTTTTCGGGGATGGCCGAAAACGCCACCGGCCTGTCAAGAAAATCTACACGCTCTGGTCCAAGGTTGCTCTGAAGCGCCCGCCAAGCGGAAACATCGGGATAGAGGTCTGAGAGGACAAAGTGCGGGGCTTTGAGCCCCTGCCTTTCTATGTGCTCCAGCACCGTCGCCACCTGCCCCCCGCCGCCAGAACCCAAATCTAGCACCTCCTCGGCACTGAATTTTGCGGCCCAGGCACTCACGACAGGGGCAATGTAGCGGTAGGGTTGCCCTAAGCGGTGGATTTGGTTGAGGGAATCCATGAATCCCTCGCGGATCACTTGGGGAAGCCAGCCCTGTTCGCAGAATTCAAACACATGAAGGCGCGGAATCATCGAATTTCTCCCTGAGGCTCTTGCAAAACTCGGCGACTGAGTTGAATTAAGTGCCGAATATTGGACGAGAAGTTGTAGAGGCGGGCGACCATTGCTGGCAAGATGGAGGTTCTCAAGACTGCATCAACGCCCGATATGAATGCTACGCAACGAAACGGAATCATGTAGCGGTGGCGCGAATACACTACAGATTCGGCCAATAAATAGTTGAATTTCTTTGAGATTTTGCATGCCATACCCGCATGGAAAAAATTGATGCAAAAAAACTTAAAGATGGTGAACTCCACGATCACTTCGGGAGCACGCGATTCAGGATAGCCCTTTTCAACCGCTGTAGCGGCACCCTCATGCCCCAGTAGTGGCTTTTTTTATGGAATTGGCGCAACAGTGCGTCGAACTGATAGATAGTAGGGGCGGCCATGGCTTGGCCTTTGCCCGTCAGAATTCGAGTTACTTCCGCAGCCATGACCCCGGCTATCATGAACGGTGCGGCACCCACAGAAGGGAGGCGTCGACCTTCAAAGTCTGGTTGGGAACGGTCCAAGTAATTGAGCATGAATGATTTTGGAGCAATGCCGGCGATCAGGGCGACGACTCGTTGGCGCTCAGTCATGCCAGAGTGAAAACCGAAATAATCTTCGAATTTCATGCCTTTTGGGTCAAATATGAGTAGAGTGAAGCCAAAGCCGAGCGGGGGCGCAGTCAGTACCCATAGTCCCTTTTCTCGTGCACTACTGTAAAGAAGGGAGCGTTCCTCGAAGCAGTAGAAATCCAAAGAGTCGAGCACCACATCAACCCCTTCCAAAAATGTGTCAATATTTTCGACACTCACCCCGGACTCGAAAGTTTGAATTTCTGCCTCAGGGTTGATCGCCAGGATAGTTTCTCGCGCCACTTCGGTTTTGAGCCGACCGATATTGGGGACGGTTGCCCCACTCTGGCGGTTGAAGTTGACCAGCTCGAAGGTGTCCGGATCGGCCAAGTGAAATCGGCCTATGCCCATACGACTTAGGGCATGAACTTGTGCGCCACCGGTACCCCCCAGCCCAGCAATGGCAATTCGGGCATTCCTGAGCTTAGTCTGTTCTTCGTGTGATAGAAAACCGAGATTGCGGCTGAATGCCTCGAAATAGTCGTAATCCATGAAGGCGGCCGCTTACTTGATGCCGACCAGAATACCATGGTCGATTGGTAAGTCCTGATCCATGCGCACAGTTTGCCTGAACCCTACGTCCCTAAGAGCGGCCACGTAATCTTTCCAAGGATGTAACATTCCTTCGCCGGTGGCAATGGCCAGGAAATAGGGCGAGCCCAAAGCAGTGCTGAGGGGACCGCGGTCATCGTCGTCACCCATCATGTTGAAGATTACGACCGCGCCGCCTTCCGGCAGGGCGTCATAAGTGCGCTTGAGCAACACACGATTCTTGTCCATGGACCAAATGGTGAGAATGTGGCAATACACGATGCAGTCAGTATCGGGCGGGAAAGGTGTGTCGAAGAAATTGCCTTCCCAAGTATCTACTTGGTTTGACATGCCTGCCTCAGCGATATTCTGGCGCGCATGATCACATACCGAGGCCGAGTCGAAGACCGAGGCTTTCACGTTGGAGTAGGCTTGGGCGATGGCCATGGCATTAGTTCCATCGCCGCCACCTGCATCGACCACATGTTTGAAACGACTAAAATCCATTACCTTGGGCAAAAACTGATTTGCTTGCTTAGACAGGCCACTCATCGAATCTTGGAAAATATTTTCCAGGCGTTTGTCATGGGTCAAGCGTTCATACAAGGTGGACTCGGTTCCGGGGAAACGCTCCAGGCCAACATTGCGATTTTCTTTCAGAGAGGCGACAAAGTCCATCATTCCGGGATAGACAATATGCGCCTGCCAGCCCAAGATGGATGCAATATAGCCCGGTTTCCCACTAACCATTCGATCTTCGGTTAGCTGGGCATTACTATAGAGCTCATTTTCAAGTTTAATAATACCCAACGCTGTTAGGCCAACTAGGAGAATCCGTGCTGGCTGGTGAGCTATTCCAAGTGACTTCTCCAGCTCATAAAGTGACTGTCCAGGCTGTGCGGAAAGTTTGTCATAAAGCCTTAATTCGACCCCAGCCCATAAAAGCTGAAAAGCGGTGTGGCCACCAGCAATCAATATAAGGCGCTCCCAGTCGAGGGAGGGTGGATTGGACATTGTCAACTCCTATTTGAAGCGTTGCACATTAAACTACTAAACGGCATTCGACCTGAAATTTGTATTTTACCGATGGGTTTGCCTACTCTCAATAGGCAATGTAATGTAGTATCGTGATCTAGTTCGGCGCGTATGCTGGCCTGTAGAGCCAATGCCTGCATTACGCACTGCGATGGTACACTACCTGATTCCAACCTGTTCAGCAAGTCAGACACTACATAATATGGATGAGCTGACAAGCCCAACTCGGTCACCCTTAACCATACCTGTTGTAAACAACGTCCAGCATCAAAGGCGGCGGTTTTGTCGGAAGAACCAATTATCGCAATGACCAAGGGCGTCTTCTGAAAATTGGCCGCCTCGATAACGGCAAATAATTTGTAAGCGTGCATACGGTTCAGCCATTGCATACGACCCCAATCGGACATCAATTTCAGCAATGCCACTCCGCCTGGTGGCAAAGCCAGCGTGTTGACATGCAAACCGTCGGTCATCTCTTCTGGGGAATTTCCATAACGCAGGCTTGCTGCAAACCATTTGTTCACTTCAGGTGTCTGGAACCGGATTTCAGAGGCTTGCTTGATCCAATTCGCGGTATGCCGGATGCCGGATCCTGTAATCACCCGGACACCAACTTGATTAACTTGGCAATCTGCTAGTCGATGTCCGATAGCTGGGTCAATTTCTGGATGATAGGGTAAACGGTTCGTGTGTCGTAGCTTCCAAAGTGGGATATTGGACGAATCAATGTCATTTGTCCGCCCCGTTACTGGACCTTGTGCAAAAATACCATCTTCCTTTGGTGTGCCTATATACCAGGAGGTTGCATTTAAACCTAGGGAATGCATTGACCTAAGCAGATTTTCGGCAGCAGCTCCCAATGCCAGTTTGGTGGCGTGATAATCAGCTGGGAAACCGCCGCGACGGCGGACACGACAGGTTAGGGTGGTGCCATCCCAATCAAAACACCATGGTTGAGAATTGTCGGCGGAGGGAGCGCTTCCCACCGCTTCCATTAGAAATGCAACATCAAGAGGCAGTTTATCCGTATCGAACAATTATTTTCCCCTAAGTAGGGGTTGTATGATACCCAATTCGTTGGGGCGACGAAAGAGGCTTGATGAGCAATGGCATGCATATATGTCATAAAATCACGCTTCAGTCTTGGCGGCGCAACTGAGTGTGTATTATTTTGTTCTGATCTTTGACTATTCACCAGAGCTCAGAAGGGTAACTTACACCAGCAGCTCCATTGAGTCGGAGAATATGAGTTTGCACAAAATTACCAAACGTCGAGGCCCGTTTCCGAGTGGCGATGCGTTACTGAAATTGTTCTATCTGGGGTAATCAACAACACCAGTAGGAAATGGAGGATGCCGATTCGCGATTGGAAAGCTGTGCTGAATCGGCATAATTATCCGATTCGATGATCGGGTGCCAATGCGGTAAAGAATTCCCGTGTCACAATATTCGAGCATTCCCTCTGGCCTTGCCAGAGGTCATTTAACTCAGTAGAAAACACGAAAAGGTATGGATTTCAACTCAAGGGTGGCGCTCAATTCAGAGGGGCACGGTTTCAAAAAAATTATAGACTTCAGGTTCTTCCATTCTTGAGCCTGTCGGTAATACCTGGCTCATCACACCCCGGGAAAAAGTATGGATAAAATGACTTTTCCGCGCCATGTTGCTCCATTAATCCACCGAATTTTTGGATTTGTTCTGACATATATTTAAGATTAAGTTTAAGTAGTACAGCAGGCGCTTTAACTCGAGTACAGGTCCTTTCTTCTGCGATCTCAGTGAAACCGAGCATTTTCTTATAAAACCTGGCATGTCGTGGATTAACCTCTATTACCCAATCAGTAAAACCATGAATGTTGTACGCGTAGATATAGGCAATATGGATTAACGAAGCAAAAACTCTTTTAGGTACATTATCATCAATGGCCAAACGGGACGGCTCAGATAACCGACATCCTTGTACGCGAAGTTCATCAAGCTTGTCCCTAAAGTTTTCATCTGCCGGTAATTCTACTTTTCTATCAAGACAAAGCGTCATAGTACCTACGGCTTGTCCGCCGGTTTCAGCCATCAAAGTTATTCTGTTCGGCAACTTAATCAGGCTAGAGTCAATCGAATATCCCCGCCACGAATATTTTTTATTGATTAGCAAGCTCGCGGCTTCGCGTTGGCCATCCGAATTAACCATCCGAATATTAAATAGCTGATTATCGATTGGATGGTCACGAACCTCATCGGACGTTTCTCCTCTGAGACCCATATCACGCAATCGATGAGGGGATTCGAAGGTGATAATGGGATCGTCGTCATCAGTCATTTTAGTGTGCATTTTTTTAAATGCATTAGGGTTTGGGTGCTTTACAGCCCTTGGAGAAATAGACGTTATCAATGTGTTCATATTGGCCTTCATTTCGTTGAAAGTTGCTGGGACAAGTCCCAGATCAACAAGCAATATCTATGCCAGTATTACTGCATTGTTATAGGTATGATGTATGCGCTGCTGTAGATAGTTCGGCATAGTGCAGAGTACATAAATATATGGTTATGTTGTAGCTACCTGCTTTGCCTGGTCAATCGTTTGATTATAAATGAATATTATCATTAATAATAAAAATACCAAAGCCTATTTTTAGGCTATGTCACAATTAGCTTTTGAGTAAATATTTAAATCAAATTCAACCGCTAATTGTGACATAGCCTAAAAAATTAATGACAATATATAAAGTTACATATTAATAATAACTGCAAGATTGTAGCTATATAACGACAGAATTAATCAATTTTTTGAATGTTTATGAATTTCATAGAGATTATATGTCGCCAATAAGCGACATTTTTATATGTTGCGGTACATCAGTAGTGTCCGGGAATTTAAGGAAACGCTGATTTATTCCTCCGATTAATCCTGAATTGAGCGACCATGGTATAATTCCACCACTTTGAATATATTGATTAATTATATGAAATCGAGCTTTTCAGAACTGGAATATGCGGCAAAGAAGCGTGTGACACGGCGCGATCGTATTCTGGCCGAAATTGAAGTGGTCACGTCTTGGACATCTTTGATGTAAGTCATCGCCCCGCATTACCCGATCGGCGGCGGCCCAGATCGCCCGCCAGTTGGGCTGGTACGGATACTGCGCATGTATGTTGTGCAGCACTGTTTCGGTTTTTCAGATGAGGCAACTGAAGATGCGATTTACGACAGTCAGGCTATACGCCGTTTTGTTGGCATTGACCTGAATCGTGAAGCGGCACCGGATGCAACAACCCTGCTAAAATTTCGCCATCTGCTGGAAGTGCATCAACTAACCGAATCCATCTTCAACGCGATCAACGCCCATCTGGCTGAGAAGGGATTGTTTCTGCGTGAGGGCACCATTGTCGATGCCACGCTGATCGCTGGTAAACGCTCCACAATCCCCAAACTTGTCGCCTGAGTTCAATTTCCGCATGCTTGCATTATCAAAAACGAGATGGAGTAAGCATGAAGATAAGAGCGAAATTCTGGGCAGCGCATGTCACTGCCGCC
>Ga0209344_10002398_pt1 | contig 20947 bp, 21 predicted proteins | sample Cruoilmetagenom6_FD_187293 | JGI IMG/M metagenome (GOLD analysis project Ga0209344, IMG submission 187293) | Oil polluted marine microbial communities from Coal Oil Point, Santa Barbara, California, USA - Santa Barbara Oil Seep Sample 6 (SPAdes)... | ecosystem: Environmental > Aquatic > Marine... | reverse complement strand
CCATCCCATGATAGCGCCCAATGCCATGATCAACATGCACGACCAGATCACCTTGGCTGAGGCTTTGGGTTTCGGTCAGGAAGTTTTCCGCGCGGCGGCGCTTGCGCGGCGCGCGGATCAATCGATCCCCCAGAATGTCCTGTTCGGCAATGACCGTCAGAAGCCCGTCGTCATATGACCCCGTAAATCCATGTTCCAAGGCCCACACCGTCAGGTGAAGCCCGCGCTTGCCCAACCGTGTGGCGTCCGCAACGGAAACCGCACCAATCAATCCCTCGTCTTCGATCAACCCTTCAAGGCGCTCACGCGCACCTTCAGAATAACATGCCAACAGAACGGGGCCGTTTTGTGCGCACGAATTAATATGGTCCTTCAAAGCCCCAAAAAGACTAATACTTTCCTGTTGTCGTTCGGGTGCAAAATCCCGACCAATGCGCCCACCAGCGTCAACAACTCCAACGCCCGTGGCTTGCGGCAATGCGGTCAATTGCAGAACCCGCCGACCCGATACAGCACTCTGCCAGACGCCGTCGTCAACATACAACAATCCCGGCGGTACAGGTTTATAAACACTGTCGCCTCGCGATTTGGATTTCAGGGCAAGCGCGCGGGTTTCGTATTGATCCGCGATCATATCCCATCGCGCAACCCGCGAGGGTGTCACTTGATCATCAATCGAAATCGTTGCGTCTGGCACATAATCAAACAATGTTTCCAACCGCTCGTGGAAGAACGGCAACCAATGTTCAACACCTTGATGTTTGCGCCCGGCACTGACCGCTTCGTAAAGTGGATCATCAGTCCCAGCAGCCCCAAATTCGATCCGGTAATTCTGCCTGAACCGCGTGATTGATGCTTCGTCCAGAATAACTTCGGATACCGGGGCCAATTCGATCATATCAAGCTTGGCCGTCGTGCGCTGTGTCACCGGATCAAACCGGCGAATACCGTCCAGAATGTCACCGAACAGATCAAGCCGCACTGGTCCACCTGATCCGGGCGGATAAATGTCGATAATGCCACCGCGCACGGCATAATCACCCGGCTCTAATACTGTAGGGGCTTGGGAGAATCCCATACGCACCAGAAACGCCTTTAGCGCCTGTTCGTCGATCTTTTCATCAACATGGGCGCTGAATGCGGCCTCTCGCAAAACATCACGTGCCGGAATACGCTGTGTCGCGGCGTTCAGAGTGGTCAGCAGAACGTATGTGTCCGGCATCCCATGCACCAACCCCGCAAGTGTCGCCATACGGACGGCACTAACATCCGGGTTGGGTGACACACGATCAAATGGCAGACAATCCCACCCCGGGAATTGTACAACGGGCATGTCAGGTGCAAAAAACCTTAGCGCGGCAGCCATCGCCGACATACGTTTTTCATCGCGCGCAATGTGCAGAACCGGCGCGCCGTGTTGCATAACTTCTTTGAGAAGAAGCCGGGCATCAAACCCTTCGGGTGCCCCGCTGACGGTGATATGATTGGTGCTTTTCATGGGATGTCAATTTTACGAGCGCACGCCCCTGTCAACCGCCGAGCGCAGAGGACGACATGTTTTGCAACATCCCCCACAATGCGGTGGCGAAAATGGCAAGTATTCCAATCAGCTGAACAAACAAACGGTGCCGAATCATGTACTTGATTAATACGTCACCTTCCAAGGCGTGAACCCGAATTTTGCGTGCAGTCGAGACCGACAAAAGCGAAACCACTCCCATTGGAAAGCCCAACAAGAAAACCGCCTGTGCGAATTCTCGGTCGTAGACAAAGCCCAGAAGCAAAAGAACGGTGATAACGAAAAAGCTGAACCCGGCGATCAGCAAACCGGATTGCCCGACAATATAGAGGATTCGGTTGGAATTGATCCTAACCAGCGTTTCCAGGTCGATCTGCGCCTGCGCGGTTTTGGTTTTGCGTGCCCGCATGACCATGTCCCACGGCACGCCAATAACCCAATGGCTGGCGGTAGACCAAATTACAGCCAAGGCAATCCAGAACCAAAGGTTACTGAAACTACGCATGTCTATCAGTTCAAAAACGCTTGAATACCAGTCCACAATATGCCTCAGATTCCCTATGTCGCCCCTCATAGCGGTGCTTCGCGGCAATTCCTACCCTTGAGATGCGGGAAATTCCATGCCACTCAGTCCGGGTTGCATTTAAGAAAGCCACGTCCATGCGTCCCACTCAAGCTTCATTCCCGGCTACACGCCTCCGTCGCACACGGCGCACACCTGCCCTGCGCGCACTTGTCAGCGAAAATTCACTGAGCGTTGATGATCTGATCTGGCCCGTTTTCGTGCGCGAAGGTGATAATGTGGAAGAACCGGTCGCGTCGATGCCAGGCGTTGTGCGCCGCAGCGTCGACCGTGTGGTCGAGGCCGCACGTGAAGCCGCCGATCTTGGTATTCCTGCTATATGCCTGTTCCCTTATACCGAGGCTGCACACCGCACTGCCGATTGCGCCGAAGCCTGGAACCCCGACAACCTTAGCAACCGGGCAACGCGTGCAATCAAAGACGCCGTTCCGGATATCGCCGTGATGACAGACGTCGCGCTCGATCCGTATTCAGACACGGGCCACGACGGGTTTGTCGTCGATGGAGAAATTGTAAATGACGAAACGGTTGAGGCGCTGATCAAACAAGCACTCAGTCAAGCCGAGGCTGGCGTAGACATCATCGGCCCCTCAGACATGATGGATGGGCGCATCGGTGCAATACGCGCCGCACTTGAGGCCGCAGGTCATCGCAACACACTACTGCTCAGCTATTCCGCCAAATATGCCAGCGCCTTCTACGGCCCCTTCCGAGATGCGGTTGGCGCGTCCGGTGCGTTGAAGGGCGATAAACGCACCTATCAGATGAACCCGGCCAATTCTGACGAAGCTTTGCGCCTGATCGAACGTGACCTGCGTGAAGGTGCGGATATGGTCATGGTCAAACCTGGCATGCCTTACCTGGATATTTGCCGCCGGGCAAAGGATGCATTTGGTGCCCCCACCTTCGCATACCAGGTGTCCGGCGAATACGCGATGATCATGGCAGCTGCACAAAATGGTTGGATCGACGGCGAAAAGGCAATGTTTGAAAGCTTAATGGCCTTCAAACGCGCGGGGTGCGATGGGATTTTGACCTATTTCGCCCCGGCGATTGCCAAAGCAATGGCCGCCACGCGGTAAACTGCCCATACGTTGCTTGCGTAGTGACACGCCTTTGGTCTGTGCGTATAGTGCGCTCAGACCGGTCGCAAAAGACCGGCATGTATCAGGCAACACACAGGCACATAACATGAGCATTCTTACCAGACGCGGATTCACGCTTGGCGCGCTTGCAGGCACTTCCATGACCGCCGCATGCGGCAATGGCATCGGCAGCCGCGGTCCCGAAAAAATTGATGCACGGGTCGATACGACCCTCGATTACCTATACGCGAACTATCCCAACACAAATGACTTGGCCCAAAAAGCGACTGGCATTCTGGTAATGCCTTTGGTCACCGAGGCCGGCCTTGGGATTGGCGGCGGATACGGGCGCGGCGCGTTACGGATCAACGATACGACAGTGGATTATTATTCAGCAACCAAAGGCAGCCTTGGCTTGCAAATTGGCGCACAACAATTCGCACATGTCCTGTTTTTCATGACAGATGATGCCCTATCAAAGTTCCGCCGGGCTTCCGGTTGGGCCGCGGGTGCCGACATCGAATATGTGTTCCGGGATTCCGGCGAAAACATACGTGCGGAAACCACAACATCAACCGCGCCGGTTGTCGCCGTAATCTTCGGTCAAGCCGGACTGTTGGCGGGAATTTCGCTCGAAGGCATGAAATACAGCCGGATCATTCCATAAGAACCCGGCCAATGACACGAGGTGGAGCGTGTCGCGCGCTCCACTAATTTTTAGTTACCATTGACGTAACAGGTCTGAAATGCGCAGAATATCCTGATATAATCAGGAGATACGACATGCGCACATCATTCATTTTGGCATTTTCAATGGCAACCTTTTGCGGCGGGGCAGCGTTCGCACAATCCGTAAATGCAAGCTATCCGGCAACTGTTGTCTCGGCCATGCAGGACCTTGGGTATTCAACCAACCTTACCGAAGACAGCTATGGTGACCCGATCATCTATGCGGACATTCCTGGAAAGTCATATCAAGTTCTGTTTTATGGCTGCAGCGAGAACATAGATTGCAAGGATCTGCAGCTTCGCGCGATCTATGAAAATCAGACGAATACATCCAGCAGCATACCCGCGACCTACAACGCCGATCGCATGGTTGGCAAAATCTACGTTAGCGCCGAATACGGAACAACGCTGGAACACACGATTATCGGCGTGGACGGCTTATCACGCAGCAGCTTCAACCGGACTATTGAAAAATGGACAGCTGCAATCGATTTTTACAACAACATGTCGAACTGATCACATAACTCATAAGAAATTGAGAACTGCTGTGTTGCAAATTCAGACGTTTGTCTGACGCAGGTTGCCGAACCTGACGGATCTGGCCAACGTACAGCGCCCCTAACCTCAGGTGAAAGGCGCGTTGCGTTAAAGCGTTCTGCCATTAGCCTGAATCACGGGTTTATGGCAGAATGCCCGCACCATTGAGAGGTTTTGCAACGCCCAGCTTTTACCCTGTCTCAGGTTAAAGACCGGACGCTTTAGTAAGCTGCTTCTTTGAGCCGTTTAAGCGCCGTAGTCCAACGGTCCAGTGTCCGGTTGAGCGTTGCCCTGGACATTCCGTCGACCCCAACCATCGGATGCTCGATCACGGCAAAACCCGAATTGCTCAGAAACACCTTGCCGACGAACCAGTCCCGGTTGTGGGCAGCAATATCCTCTGGCGTAAGAACCGGTTCGGAGAACGTTCCGCGGAGCTGAAGATCCTGACAATTGGTGTTAGCTGTGCACCCATAAAACAGAACAGAATAATAGATACCGCCCGCTTCAGCATTGATCATTGGATCGCCACCATTATCCGCTGTCAATTCAGGAGCATGCCCTTGAGCACTAAGCGCTGCGACGACACTGTTAGGGTTGCTTGCGCTGATGGATTGGGCAGTGGCAACGCTGGCAGTACACAGAAATACTGCAGTTAGGGCAAAATGAGTTAAACGCGTGAATGAACTCCATAAAATTGGGGCAAATGATCTTTGAAACATGTAATATCTTATCTAAAACGAACATCCCGGACCGGCAAATCGTCACCGTTGCCTCAACCTACAGATCAACCAAAGCGTTTCGACCCAAACTCATGATTCAAGTTTACCTCGAAACGCTTCAGGAGTTTCAATGCAGCGTGAATTCCCCGACCATGTTGCGCCATTCCCCTGAAGACAACATCTTGCGGTGATTAAACCGGACTGAATGCAAAGGACCGTCAAGCTCGCGTTGCCAGAATTCGATAAATTCAAACAGGCGCGGATGGTCGGGTGCAAGGTCGTATTCCTGCCAGACGTAACTGTTCAGAACATGGGTGTAATCGGGCATGTGATAATAGAATTCCGCGGTGGTTAACCCATACCCCTTCAACATCATTTCAGTTTCACTCATTTGGTCGGACATTGTCATGTCTCTTGCTCCTTTTTTGCCTCATAAGACCATGATGACTAAAAAATATTACTTTTCAATAAAAACAGTGTGTTAGCAGTTTAGTCAGAGTGCTGCTAAAAGGCCTTGCTGCAAACCATTGCACCCAATATCCTGCCTCTGATATAGTCTAAACCACAAGATATAGAATGACCCAACGGGACGGGAAACCACGTGAGCGATACACCGCAACCCCCTGAAATTGATGATGAAAACACACCGGAACGCCCGGCGTATGATGGACCGACTGTTTCCATAGCGGATGAGATGAAGACATCGTATCTCGATTACGCCATGTCAGTGATCGTCAGCCGTGCAATTCCCGATCTCAGGGATGGGTTAAAACCCGTTCACCGCCGCATCCTTTACGCGATGCACGAAACCAACAATGGTCACGACAAACCTTATCGCAAATCGGCCCGCCCGGTTGGTGATGTTATGGGTAAATACCACCCGCACGGCGATGGCGCGATCTATGACGCACTTGTACGGATGGCACAGGATTTCTCGATGTCCCTGCCCTTGCTGGATGGTCAGGGTAACTTTGGGTCAATGGACGGCGATAATCCGGCTGCGATGCGTTACACCGAAGTGCGCATGGACAAACCTGCCGCGTTCCTGCTGGCGGACATCGACAAAGACACCGTCAATTTCCAGGACAACTACGACGGCAAAGATCGCGAGCCTTCGGTTCTGCCTGCCCGTTTCCCGAATATGCTGGTCAATGGCGCAGGCGGTATTGCGGTTGGGATGGCCACGAATATCCCGCCCCATAACCTTGGCGAAGTTATCACCGCCACACTTGCCCTGATCGAAAATCCGGATCTAACGTCCGAAGATTTGATCGAATACGTCCCCGGCCCGGATTTCCCGACCGGCGGCATTATGTTGGGCCGTTCCGGCGCGCGCAAAGCGTACCTCGAAGGGCGCGGCAGCGTTATCGTTCGTGCCCGGACACGGGTCGAAGAAATCCGCAAAGATCGCTACGCGATTGTCATCGATCAAATTCCCTATCAGGTTAACAAGTCGACGATGATCGAAAAGATCGCCGAAACCGCCCGCGACAAACGTATCGAAGGCATTGCACATGTGCAGGATGAATCTGATCGCAATGGTGTGCGTGTCGTTGTCGAACTGAAGCGCGACGCCACAGCCGAAGTTGTTCTGAACCAATTGTTCCGCTTCACAACGATGCAGACCTATTTTGGCTGCAACATGTTAGCGCTGAACGGCGGACGCCCCGAACAATTGACACTGCGCCGGTTCCTGACCTCCTTTGTCACCTTCCGCGAGGAAGTTGTTGCGCGCCGCACCGCATACGAATTACGCAAAGCCCGTGAACGTAGCCACATCCTGTGTGGCCTGGCCGTTGCTGTGAACAATGTCGACGAAGTGGTCGCAACAATCCGCGCCTCTGCCGATGCCGCCGAGGCCCGTCAAAAACTTATGACGCGTCGCTGGCCCGCCGGTGACATCCTGCCATACATCGCGCTGATTGATGATCCGACCCACAAAGCCAACGAAGACGGCACCTATAACCTGAGTGAAACACAGGCTCGTGCCATTCTGGAACTGCGTCTGCAACGCCTCACGCAAATCGGCGTCAAAGAAGTGACGGACGAACTTCAGGAGCTCGCTGGAAAGATCAAAGAATACCTCGCCATCCTGGCCAGCCGCGAACGGATTATGCAGATCATCGCGAATGAATTACAGGAAGTGAAAGATCAATTCGCCGTGCCACGCCGTACCGAGATCGTTGATTGGTCTGGTGACATGGACGACGAAGATCTGATCGAACGCGAAGATATGGTCGTGACCGTTACCTCCGGCGGTTACATTAAACGTACAGCTCTGGCCGATTTTCGTGCACAAAAGCGCGGCGGCAAGGGCATCAGTGGCATGCAGACCAAGGAAGAGGATGTTGTGACCACCCTCTTTGTGGCCAACACACATACCCAACTGTTGTTCTTCACAACCGACGGCATGGTTTACAAACTTAAAACCTGGCGCCTTCCCTTGGGCGGACGAACTGCCAAAGGGAAAGCTATCGTTAACATCCTGCCCATTCCCACAGGTGTGTCGATTGCTGCGATTATGCCGGTTGATCGCCCCGAAGAAGAATGGGGTCAGCTTCAGATCGTCTTTGCGACGTCCAAAGGCACCGTGCGACGCAATGCGCTTAGCGATTTCACCAATGTAAAATCCAACGGCAAAATCGCCATGAAGTTCGAAGATGACATGGCTGATGCAACACTGGTGAATGCACGCATCTGTTCCGAAGACGAAGACGTAATGCTTGTGACCAGCTCGGGCCGGGCCATCCGCTTCCCTTCCACCGAGGTGCGCGTATTCCAAAGCCGTGCATCGGTTGGGGTGCGTGGCATTAAGCTGACTGGCAAGGATTCAGTGGTTTCGATGTCCGTTATTCGTCACTTTAACGCCTCCGCGGACGAACGGGTGGCCTACCTCAAAATGCGCCGCGCCGCCGCTGGTGCACCGGATGACGACGCCGCAACAGATGAAGACTCCGTCGAAGCCACGTCAATCTCGCAAGAACGGTTCGACGAAATGGCAGCCGCTGAAAATCTGATCCTCACGATCAGCGCGCAAGGCGCAGGCAAGCTCAGCTCTAGTCATGACTACCCTGTACGCGGGCGCGGTGGCATGGGCGTAGCCGCCATGGACAAAGCCATGCGCGGCGGTGCATTGGTCGCCTCCTTCCCGGTAGAACTGGAAGATCAGATCATGCTCGCCACTTCCCGCGGGCAATCAATTCGCGTACCAGTACAAGGTATTTCTTTCCGTTCGCGCAGCGCGGGGGGCGTTAAAGTATTCGACACCCGTAAAGGCGAGGAAGTCGTCAGTGTTGCATGGATCGCCGATCAAGGCGAAGATGAGGTTGCAGCTGCTGACACCTGACTTGAGAAAGATACCGCCTATGGACCGAACCAAGACGATCATCATTGGGGCGGTTGCCATAGGTGGTCTTATCCTTGGTGGGTTTTTGTTAATGCAAAACCGGCGGATCGAAGATCTGAACATACGTATCGATACGCTGGACAAGATTGTTGCAGCGGTAAGAGCTTCTGAAACCGTGTCTCTCCAATGTACGGATTGGCTTGTCGGCAGCACGACCGGGGATTTTGAAGACAAGGATATGTCAATTCCTCTTGCGTTGATCGTCGCGGAATCCTGCGGTGACAGGGCCCGTAAAACCGCCCGAAAAGGGTTTGATCAGATTGCAGCCAGTTTTCGAATGGGCGAAACATATTCAAAAACCAGATTTCTCTATGCGGCCAAACGGTTGTTCAGAACATACAAAAAACAGGCCAGAGATTTCGACAAAATCTATAGAAAAGCCAAGCATGCCTATGACCGCAACGAACGGATGGCCCCGCTTACCGGGCAGGCTGTCGAACTACTGGGCTATCCGGTTTCAAAAATAAATGACGGTCTGGCGGATCTTCGGGTCAAACACGCGGCGTACCTCAACGAAAGTCGCTAAAGCGCTTTGATCGATATCTGAGACATATCGAAACGCCGTCATGACCCTGAAAACGCGACCACAAAATTGCCCAATTTCCGCCGGGATTAACCATGATCCCGAACCAATGTCGCCCGGATTTCCATCCATCGTTGAAATTGATCCGTGTTTGTTGCGGTTCGCGTAATGGTTGAATTCGGTTCCTAACGAGGCATAAGACAGGATTAAAATAGTGGGACATCAAGACGGACGCTGGATAAATCAGACCGGGCAAAACCTTATCCGGATCATTATCGGATCGTATTTCATCGCTTCTTCGCTGGACTTTGTACAAGGCGTTGACAAAACCGCGTTGTTTTCAACCTTTCTGGATTTCAAAGCCGCTGACATGGTCGGATCGACCGCATTACTCGCAATTAGTGTTTGTTTCATGATTGGGGCAAACTTGCGCGTCTCTGCTTTGATGCTGGCAATGTTTGTCTTTAGTTCAAGCCTTGTACAGAACTTCATACATTTCGAGGCTGGAAATATATCTAACTTCTGGCGCGATTTGACGATGGTTTGCGCCGTAATGCTAAACTATTCAAACCTTAACGCCGACGATCTGTATGATGCCGCCATCGTTGCGCGCCGGGTGAAACCACGTCGGATTGCCACCGACAACGCAACCCGCAGAACACTCCAGCGCGAAATTCAAAGCGCTCTGGCAGTCCAGAAAACTCCACGTCCATCCCCCATGGCAACGCGCAGGATTAACCCCTTGCCAGACCCAGCCAAGGAACCGGAAACAGGCAACATATTCGCAAACGTCTAACGCACTACAGCGTTTCGGAATAAACCTGCGTCACGCAATTATTCCGAGACGCCCACACCATTCGCGGCTCTCACTGCGCTTCGGCTCACTTTTGTCTCAAGCAAAAAACAGAAACGCTTTTCAGGGTCTAAACTGAATAGAGTGTCCCGAACTTTTCTTGTAGATAATCCATCAAAGGTGCCTCTGTCGGTTCTTCACCACAAGCACGGGTGATCACCTCACGAGGAGCGTACAATCCACCATGTTGTTGCACGTTGTCCCTTAACCAACGTGTGGCCGGCCCAAGGTTTCCTTCAGACAGTTGGTAGTCCAAATCAGGCAATGCCTCACGCATCGCATCATACAGACAACCTGCATACAAATTGCCCAAGGAATACGTCGGAAAATAACCAAATAGTCCAACGGACCAATGCACATCCTGCAAACACCCTTCTGAAGCGCGTGAAACCGGGTATCCGAAATCTGCAAAAAAACGATCATTCCAGGCTGCTTCAAGGTCTTGCGCCATCAAGTCTCCACTGATCAAGGCCCGCTCCAGATCAAATCGCAACAGTACGTGTAGGTTGTATTGCACCTCATCCGCTTCGGTCCGGATAAACCCACGATGCAGGCTGTTGACTGCACTGTAAAATTCGTCTGCATCGGCAACGCCGATATCGCCAAATGCATCTCGCATTTGACCAAACAACCAGCCGGTGAATGCACGGCTTCGACCCAGTTGGTTTTCATAAATGCGACTTTGACTTTCGTGCACACCCATTGAAACACCCTGCCCAATTGGCGTCAGGGCATAGGCACTGTCGATGGATTGCTCATAACACGCGTGCCCCGTTTCATGGATCGTTGAGTAAATGCAGTTGAATGGGTCATCCTCGCTTGTGCGGGTGGTGATCCGCACGTCATCACCTGATCCGCTGGAAAACGGATGCACTGCTTTGTCCAGCCGACCCCGTGTCATGTCATACCCAAAACAACGCGCCAATTTGCGCGCAAGTTTCATCTGTTTTTGCGCATCAAACGTACCTGACAAAGGCTGAACACCCGATTGTTCAAGCGCAGCCTCGCGCAACGACACCAGACCGGGGCGCATGGCACCAAACATTGTCTCAAGATCGCTCGCAACCGCGCCAGGCTCGTAATCCTCCAACAGTGCGTCATAGACATCGCCACCATCGGCCAATGCCGTGGCTTCTTCGCGCTTTAAATCTATGATCCGGGCCAAAACAGCGGCAAAGGATGCAAAATCATCTGCTTCACGGGCCTCTGCCCATTTTCCCTGCGACAAGGCCGTTTCGCGGGCCAATGCCGCGGCCAGATCTCCTGGGATTTTGCTGGACCGGTCAAACGATCGTCTGATGTGGCGCAATTGGGACTGTTCGACCAATCCTGTTTCCAGCGCTTCGGCTTTGGTCAACAAATCACCAACCTTGGGATCAATACAACGCGCATGTAACATCGCCTGCATCGCGCCACTTTCCTCGGACCGTTGCAACGCCGCACCACGGGGCATCATAGTCTCCTGATCCCATCCCAGACGGCCGGCCACCCTACTCAACGCTTCAGTTTGCCGCTGAAACGTCATCAACTCTTCATATGCTGACATATCAGCGTCCTCGTACAGATTGCGGTAAAGGGTATTGCGTTAAGAAGCGTGCGCGTAGGATAAAGACCCATACACCTACGGCCAGCATTTGGTGTAGAATGGCGACCTGCCAGGGTGCACCCGAAACAACCGTGGCAATCCCCAATCCAATTTGCAAAAGCAGCGCAATAAATGCGGCGTTAAAAGCCACGCGAGTTGCGCTGTTGGCGCTACGCCGTCCGCGCATCCAGACCATGATCGAAAACACCAATAAAACATAACCAACCATGCGGTGGATAAACTGGACAGTGCCGGGGTTTTCGAAAAAGTTTCGCCACATAGGCTCAAACAACATCATGTCCGGCGGCAAAAAACCTCCGCCCATCAACGGCCAATCCGCAAAGGACCGCCCGGCGTCAATACCCGCAACAAGTGCTCCAATCAGGATTTGCAGAAACGCAAAATGCATCCATCCCGTCGAGAGTGAAAACAATTTTGCTTCGCGCCCACGCCGCGCTTGGATCAAATCGCGATCCGCACGGGACAAAAGCATAGCATACCACCCCAGGAACCCGAGAATGACGAAGGCCAACCCAAGATGTGTGGCCAACCGATACGATGCCACATCTGTCATCGACCCACTCAGACCCGAATGCACCATCCACCAGCCCACGGCACCCTGTAACCCGCCAAGACCACCTACCAACAATAAACGGCCCGTCCAACCCGTCGGGATTTTTCGCAACACAAAAAAGGCAAGAAACCCGATGGCCCAAACAAGCCCTATCATCCGGCCCAATTGGCGGTGGCCCCATTCCCACCAGTAGATTTTCTTAAAATCAGACAGTTCCATCCAACTGTTTTGAATCTGAAACTCCGGTATGGCCTGATATTTGGCAAACTCTGCCTGCCAATCCGCATCCGACATCGGTGGCAACGCCCCGGTCACAGGTTTCCATTCCGTGATTGAAAGACCGGCATCCGTAAGCCGTGTCAAACCACCGACCGCAATCATGATGACAACCAACGCAAACAGCATGATCAACCACGCCCGGATTGCGCCCCGCGCACCTCCATGGCCCTGATCTATCATGCCGCCCTTCGGGGCTGGCGCCCCGGGCTCTGGTGCACCGGCACCAACGTCTTCAAAAATGTTACGCTTCTGGCTCATGACCGGCGTCCTCTACCTCAATACGGGCAACACTAATGCGCGCTCGCGCGCCCTTCAAGCAGGCTTGCAAGCATAACGACCGAACAGAACACGCATTAATCGCCGCGTTCTTTCCAACGCACCATTTGCCGCATGATCCCATGCAAAATGCGCGTATCTGCCTGCGTCAAGGGCATGCGAGACCACAGATTGCGCAGGTTCTGACGCATATTGGCAGCTTTATGTTCAGGAAAGAAAAACCCGGCCTGATCCAGCCGGTCTTCAAAATGCTCAGCCAGCTTTTCAATCTCAATCTGCTCGGGCCATTGGGTTTTGACCATCTCAACGGTCTCCTGCACGGCCTCCACCGTGGCGCGGCGCCATTCGTAAGCAGTGAGCAACACACATTGCGCAAGATTCAGGCTGGCAAACTCCGGGTTGACGGGGGCACTGATGATCGCATTGGCGCGGATGACATCATCGTTTTCCAATCCCGCGCGTTCGGGACCAAACATCACCGCTACACGTTGACCTTCACCAATCATCTGCGCCGCCATTTGCATCGCGCGTTCAGGTGTCACAATTGGTTTCGTCAATTCCCGCGATCGCGCCGTTGTCGCAAACACGAAATTGCAATCGCTGATCGCATCCGGAACCGAATCCGCCAACATAGCTTCATCCAACAACCTTCCGGCCCCGCTCGCCATCGCCACGGCTTTGGGATTGGGCCACCCATCACGCGGTGCGACGACGCGCATCCGGTCGAGGCCAAAATTCCACATCGCTCGCGCCGCCGCGCCCACGTTTTCGCCCATCTGCGGGCGCACGAGGACAAACAAGGGCTGTGGTGTATCGGTTGGCATTGCATGGGTCCTTTCATATTGCGTCTTAGGACAGCGCCAACCGCTTGGAAACCCCACGCCTTTCTTCTGTTTGATAAATATCCCCGCCGGAGGCATAAAACTCTTTACTGCATAACGTCATCGGACATTGGCCTGCGCACCCATTCCGCGCTATAGGGGCGTCACAACACCGGGGAGCGTAACAATGGCCGACGACGAGCAACCACAAATCTACCTCATCACACCGCCGGCGTTTGAGCTTAGCCGCTTTCCGACCCAACTGGCGACCGTTTTGGATGTCCACGACGTGGCCTGCGTGCGCCTGACCCTTGCCACACAAAACGAAGACGAAATCGCGCGTGCCGCAGATGCCTGTCGCGAAGTGACCCATGCCCGCGACGTGGCTCTGGTGATCGATACACATTTGGTGATGGTGGAACGTCTGGGTCTTGATGGTGTCCACCTACAGGATGGTGCGCGCACAGTCCGGTACGCACGAAAAGAACTGGGTGATGACGCTATCGTGGGTACATATTGCGCGCAGTCCCAACACGAAGGCATGAATGCAGGTGAATCCGGTGCTGATTACGTGAGCTTCGGGCCCGTTGGCAGCAGCGGATTGGGTGACGGCACACAAGCGCCACATGATCTGTTCGAATGGTGGTCCCAGATGATCGAATTGCCTGTCGTGGCCGAAGGTGCACTTGACGTTGATCTTGTTCGCGCCCTGACGCCGATCACGGATTTCTTCGGCATCGGAGATGAAATCTGGCAAACGGAAGACCCCTCCGCCATGCTTACAAAACTATGCGCGGCGATGCGCTAAAGTTCACTCGACCCTTCCTGTGACTGCATCCCGGAACGCACAACTGATTCGGCGTGACGCGCCAACGCTTTGCGGTCAGCGAACGCATCTACCCTGACCGGCTCATGGTAAAGAACCATCACCGACCCATGCGGGGAGGTGGCCAACAGTTTGATCAGATGCGACCCAAAACTCATGTCACCCCACCACCCATAAAACCGGGGGTCCTGCCCTTTTGGGGCACGATAAATCACCGTAACCGGCTGTATGTGCATTTCGTGCCGCAAATCATCACTGAAAAATGCCTGAAACAACGTCGGCTTAAACGGCAAAATCCGTTTGCCGTCCGTCGACGTCCCTTCCGGGAAAAACAGCAACTTATGCCCGGCCAGTAACCGCCCTTCAAACAGCGCCTTTTGTTCCTTGGCCTGTTTGGGGTCACGCGTGATGAACACTGTTCCAACCGCCTTGGCCAAAATGCCAATCCCCGGCCAATTTGCCACTTCGGATTTGGATACAAAATAGATTCGCTTGCGCGCATTCAACGAAAAAATATCGAGCCACGACCCGTGATTTGCAACCACCGCGCCGGGACGGCGCATTGGTCGCCCCTGGGTTTCAAACCGCATCCCAAACACGACAAATGCAATACGGCAGACACCTTGGGTGATAAAGGGAGTAACCGGGCGGCGCAGGCCAAACAATGGCCGCTCGATCAAACGGATCAACAGCATCAACACCAATCCCGATAACAACACAGAGATCAACACAATGCCTTTTCCTACAACACGTATCCAACCAGCAATCCCAAACTGCACCGGTTGAGGTTCATCATCAGGATTCCAGGTGGAACTCAACTTGTAACGCCCTTTGAATAAATGGATTTGTGCGCCGCGCTCAATCTTGCGGTATCCATAATCAAACAGACATCCGTGGTATTGAACGCCCGATCAACGTAAGCCCCTTCACCGACAAATCCCCCAAGGCGCAAATACGCTTTAATCAGTGATGGCACCTGAACCATTGCAGCCCGGCGATCTAACTGGTCTGGATCTATCAGGTCCATGCTCTGAAAGTGCTCCGGTTGCGCCTTTGTGCGCAAGGCTTCGGGCGCCAAATGGTTATTGTGCAATAATGATAAAGGTTGCGCCAAAGCACTTGGGTCCGTGCCGTGAAAACTTGCCACGCCAAACAACACTTCGATCGCGTGATCATCAATGTATTGCGCCAAGCCTTGCCAAAGATGAAACATCGCAGATCCACCGCGATACCGTTTATCAACGCATGACCGACCCAATTCCAACAATTTCCGGCCCGAAGAGCGAAGGGCGCTCAGGTCGTATTCATCTTCCGAATAAAATTGCCCCGCCTGATCTGCCTGATCCTCTCGCAACAACCTGTACACGCCCACAGCACGGTTTTGTGGAACGTCATCAAGTGCGTCATCAAACAACACAAGATGATCAAAGAACGGATCAAACCGATCCGCTTCCAAACCGGCATCATGGTTCACCAAAACGCCATCGCCCCCCAATTCCTCGACGAACACGCGATAACGCAAACGCTGTGCCGCCTGCAACTCGTCATCAGTCTCGGCCAATTTAGCACGAAATTTTGGTGTGTGACTGCGCATGAAGATTCTGACCCTATCCCTTGATTGATTTTATAAAAATCGACGTTGTTTGGCAATATCCGGGTCCGGCACGCAACACTAGATTTCTACTTAAGGTTGTGTTAACTGTTTGGTAACCATGTTCAAGGATTTAGAATTGGTAACAAAGTTACACGATTTGCATCAATGACCACTTTACCAACTTCAGGGAAATTAACCGTGACTTTACCCGCTATGTTCGATTGGACCTGCCCAATCCCCCAATTCGGTCGGTCCGGATGTTCAACCCGCATTCCGGGCAAAAGAAAAGCGCTTGAATCAATCATCGTCTCACCATCAACGGGGGAACTTCGTGTCGCATTATACTAGCAAACTTGGCGCGTTAATAGGATCGCGTATTTGCCACGATCTGATCAGCCCGGTGGGCGCCATTTCAAATGGATTGGAATTGCTCAATCTGTCAGGCACGCCGATTGGTCCGGAAATGACATTGGTGTCGGATAGCGCTGCCCATGCCAATGCCCGCATTCGGTTTTTCAGGGTGGCCTTTGGCATCGCATCGACCGAGCGGTCCATGGCCTACGCTGAAACAACCTCGATCTTATGGGATGTTTATTCTGAAAAATGCACGGTGGATTGGCGAATTACAGACAATCTGCCCCGCAGCGAGATACAATTGGCATTTCTCGCCCTGATGTGCGCCGAACAGGCCGTCCCCTTTGGTGGAAAACTGGCGGTCACAGGTCATGCAGGTGCTCTTTGCGTCACCGCCACTGCCGCCCGGGTCCTTCCCCGGCCAGAACATTGGGCCATTCTTGAGGCCCCAAACGACGCCGAAGACGTGCCTGCAGCGCAAGTTCAATTCGCGCTATTGCCAATGTTACTGGCAGATCAGGAGCGAAAGCCTGAATTCAAGCTATCGGATCAATCGGTAACCCTGACAATTTGATCAGGATCGAACCGCGCCATCGCCTTCGACCAGATACTTAAAGCTCGTCAGTTGTGCTGCACCAACCGGGCCGCGAGCATGCATCTTTCCGGTCGCGATACCAATCTCGGCCCCCATGCCAAATTCACTGCCATCGGCAAACTGAGTCGACGTGTTGCGCATCAAAATCGCGCTATCAAGTTGTGCAAAGAATGTTTTCGCAGCCGCGTCGTCTTCTGTCAGTATGCAATCGGTGTGGTTTGAACCATAATTTTCGATATGCGCGATTGCCAAACCCAGATCACCAACCACACGCGCCGAAATAATACTGTCCAGATGTTCTTTGCCCCAATCATCTTCCTGGGCCGGAATGGTTCCGTCGATTGACTGCAATTTTTCATCGGCCCGCACTTCGACACCCGCGTCGATCAAGGCACGGATCAAATCCTTGCCTAACGTGGCTGCGACGTCACGGTGAATCAACAAACATTCCGCCGCCCCGCAAATTCCTGTGCGCCGTGTCTTGGCGTTCAGAACAACGCGCATCGCTTTTTCGGGATCCGCTGCTGCATCCACATAGATATGAACGATACCTTCAAGATGCGCAAAAACCGGCACACGTGCCTCGCGTTGGACCAACCCGACCAGACCCTTACCCCCACGCGGTACAATCACGTCAATCGTATCTGTCATCGACAGCATTTCCTTAACGGCACCCCTGTCACGGGTGGGAACCAGCTGGATGGCTTCCTCGGGCAACCCTGCCGTTCGCAAACCCGCCGTCAGACAGGCATGAATCGCAATAGACGAATGAAAGCTTTCTGAGCCTCCACGCAATATTACAGCATTGCCGGACTTCAAGCACAACGCACCCGCATCCGCTGTAACGTTGGGCCGGCTTTCATATATCACACCAATAACACCCAACGGGGTGCGAACGCGTTTAATGTGTAAACCGCTGTCCATGTCCCATTCGGCCAAAACTTCACCCACTGGATCAGCTTGCTTGGCTACGGCGCGCAAACCGTCAACAATACTTTGAATTCGCGGTTCGTCCAACATAAGACGGTCCATCATGGCGTCTGAAAGGCCTTTTTTACGCCCAAAATCCATATCTTTGGCGTTCGCCTTGATAATCTTGTCCCGGCGCGCCCACACGACATCCGCCGCAGCATTCAACGCTTCTGTTTTCTGATCCGCACCGACCACGGCCAATTCAGTCGCCGCAGCGCGCGCGCACGCGCCCATATGCGACATCAGCTCTGGTATGTTTTCAAAATCTTTCATTTCGCCCGCTCCCCAGCAACGCGTTGCCCCGTAGTTCTATCAGACAGCGTCTGAAACGCCATATCATCGCGATGTATCAACGGCCCGCGGGCCGGATAGCCCAACACCGGTTCAATATTCGACGTGCGTAAACCTTTGATCAATGACGCATCCGCAGAAGAATACCGGATCAGCCCCTGACCAAGCCTGTGCCCCCGACCATTCAGAACATCAACCGCATCGCCCCGTTCAAACACACCTTCGACCGCCGTCACGCCCGCAGGCAAAAGGCTGCTACCCTTGGCCATGGCACCCGTGGCACCATCATCAATACGCACCGTTCCGCGTACCTTCATTCCTGCAATCCAGGCTTTGCGCTTTTGTTGCGGGTCCCCCTGCGCGCGGAACCAGGTCACCGCGGCGCCGTCTTCCAAGGCCTGAATAGGATGCAGACCAGACCCTTCTGTAATTGCCATGTCGCACCCTGCGGCCATCGCGGTTTTGGCGGCCATCAGCTTGGTTTTCATACCCCCCTTGCTCAGGCCGGAACCTGCGTCGCCCGCCATCGCCTCAATCTCAGGTGTGATCCATTCGATCACATCATAACGGCGCGCAGTCGGGTCTACCGATGGGTTGGCCGAATAAAAGCCATCAACATCCGACAGTAGGATCAATCGATCCGCCCCCGCCGTTACAGCAACCTGTGCCGCCATACGATCATTGTCCCCATAGCGGATTTCGTCGGTGGCAATGGTGTCATTTTCATTCACGATAGGCACAACGCCAAGGCGCAAAAGCTGTTCCATAGTGGCACGTGAATTCAGGTATCTGCGCCTGTCCCTGCTGTCCTCTAACGTGACCAGAACCTGCGCAGCCTTTAGACCGCGACGGGCCAGCGCCATATCGTAGGCACCTGCCAGCTTGATCTGGCCAACAGCGGCAGCCGCCTGTGACTGTTCAAGCGTGAGCTCTTTGGCAGGCAGGCCCAAAGCACTGCGCCCAAGAGCAATCGATCCGGACGAAACTAAAACAACATCCGTGCCCCGCGCCCGAAGACGCGCAACATCCTCGGCCAATGCATCAAGCCATTCAGTACGTAGGTTTCCGGTTTCGCGATCCACTAACAAGGCCGATCCGACCTTGATCACCAACCGTTTTGCGTCAGCTACGGACGCCACGGTTCTGGCTCGTCGTCTTGAATCTTATGTCGAAGCTTGTCACCGTCAATTTTTCCTCTCAGCGCACGCAAAACATCGGTCACCCCTTCACGCGCAACGCCAGACATTGACATGACGTCTCCCCCAGAGGCCGCTTTAAGTTCGGCCAATGCAGCGGCGCGTTCTTCGGTGTCCAATGCATCAATCTTGTTCAGAACTGTGATGCGTGGTTTGAACGCCAGATCACCACCATAGGCTTCAAGCTCGGTGATAATTGTTTGATAATCCTCGGTAATTGTGTCCGATGTTCCATCAACCAAATGCAAAAGCACCGAACAACGTTCTACATGCCCGAGAAACAGAACACCCAATCCACGACCCTCATGTGCCCCGCCAATAAGGCCGGGAATATCAGCGACAACAAATTCCACGTTGTCCACGCCGACAACTCCCAGATTGGGGTGCAATGTGGTAAACGGATAATCCGCAATTTTTGGCCGCGCGTTGGATGTGGCGGCCAGAAACGTTGATTTGCCTGCGTTTGGCAGGCCCAACAGCCCAACATCCGCAATCAGCTTGAGCCGCAGCCAGATCGTGCGCTCAACGCCTTCCTGCCCCGGATTTGACCGTCGAGGTGCCTGATTGGTGGACGATTTAAAATGCAAGTTCCCAAAACCGCCATTGCCGCCACGCGCAAGTTCTACGCGTTCACCCAAAACGGTCAGGTCGGCAATCACCGTTTCCTGATCTTCATCCAAAATTTCGGTACCCACCGGGACCCGCAAAACAATATCATCACCGTCTTTGCCGGTGCGTTGCCGCCCCATGCCCGGTATTCCGTTTTTGGCAAAGAAATGCTGTTGATAACGAAAATCAATCAGCGTGTTCAGGCCATCAACAACCTCAACCCACACCGATCCACCTTTACCACCGTCGCCGCCGTCGGGACCGCCGTACTCAATATACTTTTCCCGGCGAAAGCTGATACAGCCACCACCCCCGGCGCCCGACCGGATATACACTTTGGCAAGATCTAGAAACTTCATAACGTGTCCTTACGCAATGCTTTGCCAATGCTCAATCGAGTTTTCGGCTATATGTCCATGTGGCAACCGTTGCATTGCGTGCCACCGAGAATGATTCAGCATCCCCAAGGTATTGAAAACCACAATTTGTCAGCACCCGCGCCGATGCGGCATTGCCTTGCTGAACCGTTGCAAAAATCGTCCTGCAACTTTGCGGGTTAGAGCCCACCAAAGTCGTCACGGCCTCGGACGCGACACCTGTATTCCAATACGCAGGTGCCACCCAATAGCCAACTTCAGATTGCCCGACATCAACGCGAGTCAGGGTTATAACCCCCATAACTTCTGCGCCTCCAACTTTGCTGCCATCCAAAACCCAGGCGTCTTCAATCCTGTCATCCGCACAGACCCGTGCGATGAATGCCTCGGTCAAACCGGGCGGCAAAGGGTGCGGGATCGATGATGTATTACACGCCACCCGGTAATCCGAGATATGCATTTCAATCAGGCCTGCGTCTGATACGCGCAACGGGCGCAGATCAAACCGCCCGGCTTCAATCATCGGTTGGTTCACTATTGATTCCAGCTTCATGCTTCTCCTCCTCCGAGCAGCACATAAATCACTGACAACACGGTAAGTGCGGCCAATGTCCACATCAGATATTTCTCGTATGGTGTGT
>Ga0209344_10002397_pt1 | contig 20958 bp, 26 predicted proteins | sample Cruoilmetagenom6_FD_187293 | JGI IMG/M metagenome (GOLD analysis project Ga0209344, IMG submission 187293) | Oil polluted marine microbial communities from Coal Oil Point, Santa Barbara, California, USA - Santa Barbara Oil Seep Sample 6 (SPAdes)... | ecosystem: Environmental > Aquatic > Marine... | reverse complement strand
ATGGCATCGCTCTGATCCCGATAGGTCAGACGGATATCAAGCAGGGCGTCGCCGTCGGCAAGGGTCAGCGTCGCGTCTGTTTCTGTGATCAACGCGGTGTCGCCTGTGCTCAGTCGCGCCGCGTTGACCGATGGCACCCCGACCAAGGCATGAAACACCGCCACGCCGGGTTTGGGGCTTGCGAAAACCTCGTCAAGCGGCCCCTGCCGCACGACAACGTCGCAGGCGCAAAGCATCGGGTCGAACATCACGTTCAAATCGGTCAATGGGCCGTCCTTGAGGCGCGACCTGATCTTAAGGCCGCCATCAAATTGCACCGGTTTCCAGAGGTCCGCATCCAGCCTTCCGTTTGCGTGTTCCAGCACCATTGCGCCGCCCGAGACGACGGTCAGGATACGCATCAATCCGGCGAAATCCGAAAAATCCCCGTCCCTGGCCACATCTGCGCGGCTGATCGTCCAGACCACGTGATCGCGGCGCATCCCCCTGGCGATACTACGGGTGGTGCCGCCACCGTTTTTCCAGGGAACGTCGATCAGCGCGTTCAGCGGGAGAATTTGCATCGGATCATGTCTTTTTCACAGCGCAGGGGCGGACGACAGGTGTCATCCGCCGCATTCGCTATCAGATGCCATATTGCTCTCGCGCGTAGTCACCCAGACCAACGGCGTCGAGTTTGCTCAATGGAGCGAGGAAGGTGACCTGAATCACGCCCGGCGCGCGACCGATCTCGATTGCGCCATTCACGGTGGCCCGGTTGCGAATTTCCGCCACCGTGACATTCAGCAGTTTTGCCGCCCGCGCCAAACCGTTCTCGATGGCATCGTTCAGGTTTGCGGCTGTGCCGATGACCGAAATAGGGGCAAGCGGTTCCATGGTCGAGACCCCCCACTTGGTGGCAAGACGCTGGCCTTTTGCTTTTTCGGCATCGGTGAAGGGCTTTGCCAGCGGGGGGAGGTCCTCTTCGAGCGGAAACAGGACCGGGCCGTCCAATGGATAGTTCTTGACCACTTCGACCTGTAGGGTCACGCTGCCTGAAACATCCATCGTGTGCCCGGCGATTTCGCCATCTCCCTGGCCGGCATGCATGTCGCCCATGTAAACGCCGGCCCCGCGCACTTTTACCGGGGCGACAAGGATCGCGCCCGCGCGCACGGCGTCGATATCCATATGGCCGTCGGTCTTGTGTTCAGCCAGTTGTTCGGGGGTGATCGCATAGGCATGTGGCGCCCCCACAAGGAACGATCCGAAATCGCCGGCATTGTGGCTGTCGGGCATTGGCATCGACGGGCAGGTGCCAAGTTGCCCCATGAACGGGCGCATGCGGATAAGCGTGCCGGGCATGTCGGATGGCGCAAAGTTCAGGATCGAGTGTTGGTGACTTTCATCCGGCAGGGCCGAGTAATGATCAGCCTCTTTCGCAATGGTCTCGGCCGCCTCTTTCGGGAGCGTGAGACCGACGGTGTGCGTATCATCGAATGTGACGGTGTAGCCGTGAACGATTTCGAAGGGTTTGACCGCATTGCCGCAGACGTCACATTTGACCGAATCCTGGCCGACGCCTTCAATATGGGTTTCGGGCCAGATCACGTCACAGACCGGGCAGCGTGCGGCGACATAGGGGTCACCAAGGCAGAAGCCTTCCGGCGAACTGTCATGGCCCGAGGCGGTGGCGATCGAGGTCACGGTAATGTCGCGGATGCGGATGGCCACGCCATCGCCGATCTCTGCACCCTCGACAAAGACAGGCTGCGTCACTTCGTGGCCACCGCGAAGGCTGGGCGTGATCATCGGCCCCCAGCAGCCCGGCGCGGTGTTCGCGATGATTGTTCCGCCGTTTTCGACCGGGCCGAGCATCGGCTCGTGGGGATCAAGCACACTATTGGTGAATTCACGAACGACAACGCTGCGTTGCGGTGATGAGGTCGTCTTGCTTCCGTCTGGCATGGTGTTCTCTCTTTCGTGTGGAATCGGACAGCGCAAGGATAGTGTACATGGCGCAATCCGCAAACCCGCGATCCGTCGACCCAAACCGCACCCAATGATCGAGAGCTTCTTTCAGGTTGAGCCGAAGCGCCGCCCTTTTTGGGGGTGAACCGTCTCAGGGCTTGTCATGCGGTGGCATCCGACACGCCTCTGCGCCGGGCCCGCGGCCCCGCCGGGGACACGGCGGCCCGTGGCCTTGCCGACTTCGAGAACCATGTCGAGCATCCCGACACCAAGAAGGATCGCCGCATAGATGATCAGAAAATAGATCGCATCGGCGGCGACCTGCGCCAGATAGTGAAAGCCCTGATTGGTGCCAAGGCCGATATAATTCATCACGAATTCATTCGAATACTGCGGCGTCATGAAAGGCGGGTTCTCGATCTTGTAGCCAAGAAAGAAATAGGCGATGGCCGCGGCAACCACGCTGGTGAGCAACCAGCCCCAGTGGATGAAGGTCAGCATCAGGATCGAGATCGTCATCAACCAGCCAAACACCATATCGGTCTTGTTGAAGAAGGGTTGCGACACTTGAAGGTGAACCGCGTTCAGGCGCACGTATCCCATGGCGATCGTGGCCATTATCAGGGCAACGGCGGCAAAGGCGAAACGGACCCAGAAGTAAGGCCGCACAGGTCTGAGCATGTCTGTTTCGGGATCGGGAATCCCCAGTTTCTCGTCACACAGGTTGCGCACGGCCAACAGACCGGTCATCACCACGACCCCGAGAATGAAGTTCGAGTAGTGCTCGGAGGAGTTGCTTGTGTATCCGAAGGCGGCGAAACCGATATATTCCTGGGCAGAAGCATCACGCCCGACCCGCTCTGGATCAGTTGGTTCATCAGAATGGTGTCGCCAGCCATCGGACCACACCCAAACGGGCATAGCAGAACGGGAATTGCGTCTGTCGCCTGTGCGCTGCGTGCGCCGCCGCCAAGCACGGCGACGCTTGCCGCAGCGGCAAGCATGAGATTTTTGAGGTAGAAGCTTTTCATTGTTTTCTCCCTGGGACTGTTCATTCAGGCACCTTGCGGGGGAAAACTCTCTTTGGCGCATTCTCATTAAACAAGACGATATATATCACCATCTGGACGAATTGCAATCACCGGTATAGGCTTGGCGCAAGAGTTTTCCGACGAAAGGGAGGGAACGCGGTGGTTGGAAACCGCGACTTTCTGGACGTGAGCGGGCGCGTCTATCTTGTTGCGGGGGCCGCTGGCGGCTTGGCTGCCCCGCTGGTGCGGGCCCTCTTGGAGCGAAACGCACGCCTTGTGCTGGTGGACATGAATACCAAGGCGCTTGAGGCACTTACATCCGCCGCGCCAGAAGCGGTGGCGCTGGAAGGGGATATTACGGACAAGCGCATGACCGAGCGGGCTGTGACGCTGGTGCGCGACAGATTCGGGCGAATTGACGGCGGGGTGAACGCGGCGGGCCTTTTGCCGATTGCCGCTGCAGAGACCATGGAGGCGGACCTTTTTCGCCGCTGCATCGACGTGAATCTGACCGGCGCCTTTTTGTTCAGTCAGGCGTTGGCACCGGCCTTGCGCGCCGCCGGGGGCGGGCGCATCCTTCATATCGCGTCGGTTTCCAGCATGGTATCGAATCCGGCCTATGCGGCCTATGCCGGATCAAAAGGCGGGCTGGCGCAGATCGTGCGGGTTCTGGGGCGTGAATGGGGGCCGACTGGGATCACTGTGAACGCAATCGGACCGGCGCTGACCGACACGGCCCTGACCCATGAGTACCTGTCAGACCCTGCATTTCGCAAGAAGGCGATCAGCGACATTCCAATGGGCCGCCTTGGCGAACCTGAGGATCTGATCGGTATGGCGCTGCTTCTTCTGGGGCCGGGCGGTGGATTTATCACAGGTCAGACGATCTATGTCGATGGGGGGCGCACACTTGTCTAAACCGATTTCGGAGGGGCTTTCAGACTGGCGCCGCGCGGCTGCGGCGGCCTCCGATGCCGGGGCCCTGGGCGGCATGATCGACGCGGCGGCGCGGCATGGGGAAGACCGGATCGGCGCCTGGCAGGTGCTGGATGGCGCGGCGACACTGGCTCAGGCTGAAACGCTTGTGGCGCGCCAAAAGTGGCGTGACCTGGCGCCTGCAGGGGTGCGCCGAGCGCGCTTGACGAAGCCCCGAGCTACGGCGACGGAACCGGCAGCCCGGAGCTGAGCCGGGCATGGACCCTACTTGGCCTTCCCTCGATTTCGCTGCCTGCGGGACGGGGGCCAAAGGGCCTGCCCTTCGGCATCCAGCTGGCCGCGCCGCCGGGTGAGGATATCCGGCTTCTTGACGCGGCCCGATGGATAGAGGCGCATCTGCCTGACCCGGCACAACATGACCGCGCTTGAGCCGTTTCTGACGGGGCTTCCCTCGGGCGGCGGGCTGGCGATTGTTGCGTTTGTGACCGTGCTCGGCGGGGTGATGCGTGGCTTTATCGGCTTCGGCGCGGCGATGATTATCATTCCGGTGACGGCACTTGTCACCCTGCCGCGGGATGCGGTGGTCTATCACGCGCTGATCGAGATTCCGACCGCCCTTCAGTTGCTGCCTGACGGTCTGCGCGCGGCGCGGCGCTCTACGGTGCTTTCGATGGTGTTCGGTCTGGTGGGGCCGGTGCCGGTGGGCATGTTGCTTTTGGTCAGCCTGGCGCCCGATACGATGCGGGTCGCGATGTCGGTGGCGGCTGTGGCCACGCTGGTCGCGTCGCTGATCTGATCGCTGTGCGGCCCGGATGCACCGCAACACGGGCTTAGTCGATCACGAAAAGAGCCTGCCCGTAGTCCACCAACTGGCCGTCCTCCGCCAGAATTGCCTTGACCGTTCCGGCCTTGTTGGATTCGATGGTTGTGAACAGTTTCATCACTTCGATGATGCACACCGGGGTGCCGATCTCGACCTGGGTTCCAACCGACACGAACTCGGGCTCATCGGGTGACGGGCGGCTATAGAACGTGCCCACCATCTGCGCAGAGATCTGGCCGCCCGCCTCGGGCGGGGCGGCAGCCCCCTTGCGGCGGACCAGGATTTTCGCGCCTTCGATGTCGAGGGAAACTTCGTCGCAGTTGCTGCTGTCGATGATCTTCACGATTTCGGCAACGTCTCTGTAGCTGAGCTGGGGTCTCACTCCTCGATGGTATTATTGCTGTCCGGGCTGGTTTCAAAGGTTTTGGCGAAGCTGCGGGCAGCCTCTTGCATACGCGGGACGAATCCCAGCATCTGGTTCAGGGTCATGCGGGCCTCGGGGGCGGATACGGCGATACACCCAAGACAGGTGTCGTGATTGCCGATCACCGGCACCGCCACGCAGACCACGCCGTGCATGAACTCCTGATTGTCTGTTCCGATCCCGTCCAGCCGGACCTTGCGAACCGCCTCAAGCAGTCGGGCAGGTTCGGTGATCGTCGCGTTGGTATAGGCCGTCAGCGGGCGCGCTTCGGCTATGCTGCGCAGGTCGGATTCCGAACAATAGCTGAGCATCAGCTTGCCGATCGCGGTGCAATGGGCCGGCACGCGGCTGCCTGCGGCGAACCGCAGCCCGAGCGGCCATTTGGATTCGACCCGGTCCAGATAGATGACCTCAGCGCCCGACAGAATGCCATAGTTGCAGGTCTCGCCGGTTTCGGTGGCAATTTCCTGAAGGATCGAGTGCCGAAGCGATCGCGGGGCCGAGGTTACCAGCGTCCGCTGGGCCAGTGTAATCAGACGTGCGCCTTCGATGAAACCGTGATCCGCGGCGTCGCGCTCAAGAAATTCCATCTCAAGCAGCATGTTTACGACACGGTGGGCCGTCGGCTTAGTCAGTCCGGTGATCCGGATCATCTCGGAGGTCGAAATGGGTTTGCTGTTGCGGGCAATCAGCTCCAGGATCATGAAAACCTTGCCGGTCACGCCAAGCTCGGCCAGCTGCTCCCGGCGGTTTGCCTCGGCGATATCCTGAGCAAGATGGTCCTCTGCATCGCCTTTGGTAAAAAGGTTGATCACCGGGGTATGTCTGACGTCGCTTTTCATGTCGGCTCCTGTTTTTGCCACCCATCGGCAGGGGGGTATGGCGATGTTTACTATGGCCTCTTGCGAAAAGGAAATCAATCGACCCATGATATATTCGAAACGAAACGTTTTGTATGGTGAGACAGAATATTGGCCGGAAGCGGAAAAACGGACAGCCATGATATGAATACCCAAAACCCAAAAGCCACGACCGCGCCCGCAATCACGCGGGTTCTGATTGCCAATCGCGGGGAAATCGCCTTGCGCGCGATCAAGGTCTGCCGGGGCAGGGGGTTTGAGACGGTTGCGGTCTATTCACAGGTGGATGCCGCATCGCCGCATGTCTGGGCGGCGGATGACAGCGTCTGTATCGGCCCGGCGGCGGTCAGCAAAAGCTATCTGTCGCCAAGGGCGCTTGTGCATGTTGCCAGGATGAAAGGCTGTGACGCGGTCTAGCCCGGTTATGGCTTCTTGTCCGAGAACGCCGCCTTTGCCGAGCTTTGCGCCGAGCATGGCATCAAGTTCATCGGCCCGTCGGCCGAAGCAATCCGAATGATGGGCGACAAGGCCCGCGCCCGCGACGTGGCGACCGGTCTTGGCGTCCCGGTTGTGCCGGGTTCGGATGCGGCGTTTACCGATCCCTCCACCGCGCGCGGCACGGCCGAAAAGGTGGAGTTCCCGCTTTTGCTCAAGGCCAAATCGGGCGGTGGCGGCCGGGGTATGAGGATCGTTCATGAGCCCGACGCGTTTATGGCGCAATTCCAGGAGGCCACCCGCGAGGCGGTGGCGGCCTTTGGCGATGGCGGTCTCTATCTTGAGCGCTTCTTTGATGCGGTAAGGCATATCGAGGTCCAGGTCATGGGCGACGGCAGGGGGGGGGCGGTTGCGTTTGACGAGCGCGATTGCAGCGTTCAGCGCCGCCATCAGAAACTGATCGAGGAATCGCCGTCGCCGATGGTTGATGAAAACCTCCGCGCGCGGCTCAAGTCAGCGGCGCTGAACCTCACCAAAGGAATTTCCTATGAAGGTGCCGGAACGATCGAGTTTATCCTCGATATCGCCAGCGGTGAGTTTTTCTTTATCGAGATGAACACCCGCATTCAGGTTGAACATACGGTTACCGAAATGCGGATCAACCGCGATCTGATCGGCATGCAGCTTGACATCGCGGGCGGCGCGCTGCTTGAGGGCGATCTTGAGGATCTGCCCGGCAAGGGCCATGCCATCGAGTTCCGGATCAACGCCGAAAACTGGAGAAACGGCTTCATGCCGTCGCCGGGCCGCCTAATGGAATGGAGGGTGCCGCAGGGTGAGGGCATTCGCCTTGATACGGCGGTTTACCGGGGCCAGCAGATTTCCCCGTTTTACGATTCGATGATCGCCAAGCTGATCGTCTGGGGCGAGAGCCGCGAGGTGGCGCTGGCCCGCTCAAGGGCGGTGCTGGATGGCTGCCGTGTTGACGGGGTAGAGACGACAATCGGGTTTCACCGCAGGCTGATAGATCACGAGGATTTTCTGCATGACCGTGTGCATACGCGGTGGATCGAAACCGAAATGACATTGGATACGTTGGGAGAGGCGCCATGAGCAGGCAGTTCCGTTTTATCGATGTCACCTTGCGCGACGCGCATCAGTGCCTGTGGGCCACGCGGATGACCACCGGCATGATGAAAGACATCGCACCCTTTCTGGACACTGCCGGTTTTGAGGCGATTGATCTGGTGGGTGGCGCGGTGTTCGATGTCTGCGTCCGGTTTCTGCGGGAAGATCCGTGGGAGCGCATGCGCATCCTCAACCAGTGGATCACCAGGACGCCGCTGATCATTCACACCCGCGGGCAGAGCCTTTTCACCTTCGAATTCTTTCCCGATGACATCGTAAAGCTGGCGGCCGAGCGGTTTGCGGCCAACGGCATGCGCTATCACACCCCCTATGACCCGTTGAACGATATTCGCAACGCGCGCGGGTCGTTTGCATCGGATGACGATCTGCTTCTGGCGGCATTTTATGACGATACGCAATTTCGTGCCCTCAAGCAGGCCGGGCCGGTCAACACCGAGTATCGCCTTGCCGAAACGCCGCTTTTGACGCTTCTGAAAGAAGTTGCGCGGCGTGATGATATCAAGACGTTCCATTTCTTTCAGAAACCGTGACCCGGTGTCGCGATTGCGCGTTTGACCTGGGGAAAAACCAGGATTTGCCATGACAACACCTGCATTATTACCACGGCGATCACAGGGGCCATCCCCCGCACGACGGATTACCCCGCCGTTCCGGTTATGCCCACGCAGCAGATAGAATCCACGCATGAGGCCGGTTCGGCCCTGGTCCATATCCACGTCCGAAACGACGATGAAAGCCCGGGCTCAGACCCCGATAAGTTTGCCGAGGTCCAGAACAGCGTAAAGAAACACTACCCCGGTATGATCATCCAGTTTTCCACTGGCGGGCGGGGCCGCGATCGGACGGCACGCGGTGCAGCGCTGGAGCATCGCCCCGACATGGCCTCGCTGACCACAGGGTCAGTGAACTATCCGCGCCAGTGTCTGACGTCAGCGCCCATGGCTCCAAAGAGGAAGGCTTGCCCATGGTCCACCTCCCGAAAGGAATGAAGCAGACAAAAGCCCGTTTGGGACCCCCGCCGATTCAGATCAAACGCAAAGTGCTTTGGCCAAACCTTATAGGCGATCAGAGCGGAAACCACCGAAACCAAATGAAAGGCGGTTGGATTTATCAGCACGATCGCTGCATAGCAAAAACAAGGCATTGAACCGAAACCTTCCAAAGCGTCGCGGCAAGGCCAATGCAATAGTATTCCCGATCCGGCTTAACGCGAACGGGTTTCCCATTCATGGCGCCGGAATTTCGCGATCCGCACTGCATCCATGAAGGCAATCGCGTGGATCATGAACCCGCCTGCGTAGCGCCCGACAAAGCTGTGGTCCGGCGTCGTCAGGTTGTAGCTGACCCAGGCCAGGGAAAGCGCGGTGAATGCCATCATCAATCCACGGCTGGCCTGACCGTTCATGACCTGCCCCATGCCGGTCAGTACTGCCGAAACCAAAATGACAAGGATCGGAGGATAGGGTGGGCGTTCGGTTTGGCTCATTGCGCGCAGTGCTCCACGGTGTCACAGATGTTCATCGCCTGCCGCAATAACATGCTGGCGGTGTGCATTTCCACCTTTTGCTGTTCGAATTTGGGCAGCCTGGTCACCAGGTAATGCCCCCGGTCGCTTTCCGCGAAGCGATAGACAAGCCGCACACCCCTGGGCGTGATCAGGATTTCCTTGCCGCGTCCGTCGTCGAGGAAGTCGTTGACCTGACCTTCAAGCGGGCCAAGCAGTGGCGACATGGCGTTTGCCTTGTCGCTGCGTATCGTCAACTGATCATGCCAGCCCTTGGGCAAAGGTATTGCCTTGTTCAATTCGCCATGCGGAGAATAGTACTCTGAATTGGAGGCCCGCACCATCAGGTCCAGAACCCCGGAGACCGGCAGTTTCCGTTTCACCGTCACCATCAGCCACAAGATCGGAAGCTTGCGCAGCTGTATCGTGTCAGCCAGCAGCTTGAGCCCGACCTCATGCCCGTCGAAACGCCCGGCAAGCGACGGATAGCCGTCCTCTTCGAGGTGAAGCGAGCGATCCTGCAAGAGATCATGGCAGTCATCAAAGGCAACACTTCGGCGCGATTTCTCGCGCCGAAGGTCAGTCATGTAAACCGCGCCCAGCCCTGCCACACCGACAGCAGCGGCGGCAACCGCCAGGTTGATCATACGACCGTGACCGGCGGGTGCTGGCTTGTCTTGAGGATATCGTCAACGACCGACCCCGTGAGCAACCGCCCGAAAGCGGTGTGCCCGGTCGAGCCCATGACGATATGGTCAAAGCCCTCCTGCAAGGCGTAGCCAACGATAGCCGTGGCGACATCGCGTCCGCGTATCGTCACGCAGCTTGCCTGAAGATCCGCCGTTTGGGCGTGCTTCATGGCCTCTGACAGTTCCTTTTCAATCAGGGCTTCGCCGGCATTGAACAAGCGCGTGTCCCAGAAGGGGCTGTCGGCCGCACTTGCCTGCGATACCGTCGAAACGGTGACAAAGCGCAGATCGGCCTTGTTCTTTTTTGCCAGCGCGACACCGAAATCCACGGCCCGTTGGGCGGCTTTAGACCCGTCTATCGCACAAAGAATTTTGTCCATCATGGCTTTGCTCCTTCAATAACCTTCAGGCTTGGGCCAGTTCATGGTGAACTGATCCGCGCGCCGCACGTATTTGTAGCGATGCATAGAGAACCACAGCGACACGATGACATAGAAGAACATCATCGCCAGAAGCTGCGTGCCGAACCCGAGATAGGTTGCAAAGAACGTGGTGATGCACAGCACCATCAGCACGATTGCCGGTAACGGGTGGAACGGATGCACATAGCCACGTCGAATGGTGCCAAGCGGCCATTTCTTGCGGAACAGGATCATGTTGATCGGCATGAACGTATATCCCAGCAGACCTGACAGGATCGAGAAGGTGATCACCTGGTCCAGCAGCCCGGTAAAGGCAAAGGACGCGGCGATCGGGATCAGGAACAGGATCGAGCGGTACGGTGTGCGATACCGCGGATGCACGGCGCCAAACCATTGTGGCATGTAACGGTCGCGCCCCATCGAGAACCACGCCCGCGACGCATCGTTGATGCACCCGTTGGCCGATGCGGTGGCCGCGAACATCGTTCCGACGAACAGGAAGACCTGCAACGTGGTGCTTCCGGTCATGCGCGCCGCATCATAAAGCGGCACGATCGCCTGCCCCAGATATTCCCACGGCAGCAGGCCGGAACAGATGTACCACGTCAGCGTTGCGGCAATCAGAAGCGTCATGATCCCGGTCATGGTGCCCAACGGCAGTGACCGGCTGGGTGAGCGGACTTCCTCTGCGGCTTGGCAGGTGCCCTCGATCCCGAGGTAATACCAGATGCCGAACTGGAACGCCGCAATCACGCCGATCCAGCCATAGGGCAGGTCGGTCAGTAGATCCTGATGCTTCAGGATCGCGCCCGGCTGCCAGGGTTGCACCCCGACGAAGAGGATGATGATCGACGTGAACGCCGCCGCTGTGATGATGAAGTTCAGCGACAGCGTCATGAAAACACCGCGATAGTTCAGGAGCGCCAGTAGCGCGATGATCAGGATCACGAAAGGTTTCGGATCAAGCCCGCTATAGCCCGTCTGCTCTGCCAGAATGATCAGCAGGTCACCGACGATCAGCGCATCCGCCGCCTCCAGCATCGTGTAGGCCATCACCAGGTAGAGCCCGACATTGAAGGCCATGAGCGGCCCCATGATATGTTTGGCTTGGGCGTATTGTCCGCCCGCCGCGGCCACGGTCGATGTCACCTCGGAATCGATCATCGCCACGCAGGTATAAAGCAGCCCGATCACCCAGCAGGCAATGAGCGCGCCCAATGCGCCGCCCTTGCCAACCGAGAAGTTCCAGCCCATGAATTCGCCGACAAGCACGATGCCGACGCCAAGCGCCCAGACATGAACCGGGCCCAATACACGCAGCAGACCAACACGTTCAGAGGGTCCGCCCTCTGCACCTGCGGCATTTCCGTTTGCAGTTTGATCACTCATGGCTCAATGCTCCTTCGCTTCGGGTACATCGCCATGCTCAAGAAGCTCGTCGATGCCCTCAAGCGAGGACAGCAGCGTATCCTCATCGAATTCCCGATTGACCCGGGCCGCGTCGGCCAACATCCACAGAAGAATGCCTGCCGATATCGCCCAAGCGCCGTATTCCAGTAAAATCCACATGTTTTGTTCCTTTCCGTCGCCCCCCGGTCAGAGGTCGAACTTTTCCCGAATGACGTCGCGATATTCCTTGTCGGATACTTTCACCATGAAGACGAAGTAACCGATGATCACGACCGCGGTGATCAGAAGAAGAAGCGGATCAATGGTGTAGTCGAACTTGGTCGTGATGATCTCGGCAGCGGTTTCGGGCGTGTAGCCCAGCTTTTCCCACTGCGCCTGCATGGTTGCGTTCTGGCCAAGTGTTTCCCAGTTGACGATCTCGGGCATCTCGTTTGTGCTGCCGGCACCCGTCAGCCCCAGGATCAGCGGAATGAAAAGCGCGACATAGACCAGCACCAGCAAGAAGATCGAATCGAAGAACTGCCCTGCGCCGCTCTGCTTTGGAGGTTCATAGTGTTCAGACATGATTTTGGGTCCTCAAGGGTTGTTCTTGGCTTTGCGCATCTCGTCGAGGTGACGGATATCCAGGCCGTAGATGAAGTCTTTTTCATGCGAGTAATGCTTGATCATCGCGACAATGGCTGCGGTGTTGAACAGTAAAACAAGGGCTCCGGCGATCGTCAGAACGGTCATGACCGTGCCCCCGCCCACCAGGGAATTCACTCTGAGAAACACAAAAATCACCGCCGCCCAAAGCACGACCACGAACCCGTAGGCGAATATCGCGTCCCCTCGAAACATCTTGTTTATTCGAGTTTTCATATTTTCTGTCATTTGGAATCTCCCTGTGGTTTGTTTCTTGTCGTTAATAAAACTATCTCAACAATGAATGACAATTATTCCCGAAAATCAACTTATTTTCATACGCTGCAATGCGGCGACGCTTCTGCTGACCGCAGATTCACGGTGTTGTTGGCAAGCATGGGTCTTGTGATCGCGTAAAACGAACATCACGCAGTTGCTTTCGGGCAGGTGAGCATTCTGCATATGGCGGTTTCATCAACGCAGAAGCGCGATGAAGTCTTCGTTGCCGAAAACACTGCCTCATATAAGTTGGCCGCGGATATGGTCGGCCACGGATGACCGAAGAGTTGAAAGAGATCGGCTTGGATGTCGGGCACCGCCGGGTTGGCAGATTGATGCGCCAGAACGGTATATCCGTTGTCAGAACACGCAAACACAAGGTGACGACTGACAGCGATCATAAGTTCAACATTGCGCCGAACCTGCTGGATCGTGACTTCAGCGCCAACGCGCCTAATCAGAAATGGGCCGGTGACATCAGCTATGTCTGGACCCGTGAAGGGTGGTTGTATCTGGCCGTGATCCTGGACCGTGCATTCACGGCGGGTCATCGGCTGGGCCTTAAGTAACCGCATGGGTCAATTCTCAGTGACATTCAACATGCATTGTTCAGAGACAGTCATGTCTACCCGCTGTCCGGCAGCTGATTGTGTAGTATTCAATGATGGGGCCCTGTTTGCGCGCTTTGGTGTTCCATAGTCATGCCGATTACCACTTGAAACTGCGCGGTCTCAGGTTGGTTGTCAGGGTTCAACTGCAAAGAAGGCCCTCATAAATTAAAAATGTGCCGGAACGCAGAAGTGTTTGGCGGAGATCGTAATTGACCACTTAACGTCGTGCGGCCCGATCTCGAACACGTTGTCTGCGCCAATCATTTTGGGTGTAAGAGATGTCAATACTGTGCTTCCAAAACCGCGAGGTTTGCAGTTTTGTCCCGTCTCGACGCCGGTTTCCTTCCAGCATAGATGGAGTGTTTGGTCGTCTTCGACCTGGTTGACAGCCCAAACAATGTCGATCTGCCCCGAACCTTGTTTGAGAACACCATATTTGGCCGAATTTGTCGCCAATTCGTGAAAAGCCATACCAATCGCCTGCACGCCTTGGGGTCTGAGTTCAACGTGCGGGCCGGCAAGGGAATGCCTGACATTGTTTGGGTCAACAAAAGGCTCAAGCTGGTCATTGGCAAGATTATGCAAGCCCACACCAGTCCAAGCGCTGTTCACCAGAAGGTCGGTTGATTGGGCAAGAGAATGGAGGCGCGCTTCAAAACTACGCTTGAAACCTTCCACCGTTCCCTCGATTCGGGCGGTTTGGCGCTGGATCGCAATGACGATGCTCAGCATATTCTTGGCACGATGGATGACTTCTTGCGCGATGAGATCGCGGGCCCTCTCTGCTTCGCGTATTTCTGTTACGTCGCGGTGAATATTGGAAACTGCGACCACTTCGCCTGAAACGCCACGAATGGGCGCGCAGCTGATCCAGACCTCGCGGTGCGTGCCATCCTTGCCGACGCGTGTCGCTTCGAAACTTTCCAACCGACCGGCGATTATCTCGTCCCGATAATATGACACGGGTTTGGGCCAGTTTTCGGGATAAAGAAGCTCAAGCGACTGACCCAATGCTTCTTCTTTTGAATAGCCATAGAGCTTTTGGGCAGCCCGGTTCCACGTGATGATGTTGCCGTCGAGATCATAGCTGATTATGGCATCTGACGTCGTTGCAATCAGCGCACCCATCGCATTTGAATCTATGAAGGCTTGTTCGATCTCGGCGCGTTCGACGTGGCGGATTGTGATGTTGCGATGTTGAACCACGAGGAAGCTGTCATCATCGTCGATAAGCCGATTTGCGGTCAGTTCGAACCACCGTTTGACTGTCGGGCTATCGCAGGGGTATTCGCAGCGGAACTGTTCGCCAGTGCGCAGGGTATGCTCGAACCCATTAGGAATGATCGCGGCTTCCGCACTCGATGTGCCTTTTGCGTGACGACAGACCTCAATGTAATTTGAACCTGCAAAGGCACTGGCCGCATCGCCGCCATTCTCTGCACTGAACTGCCGCCATGCCTTGTTGGTCGCAACAATGACACCATTGCTATCAAGAATCGCAACCTCGTCCTGCATCGCATCAATGAAGCTGGTGACGTCAAGTCGACTGACCGGCACCGATGAATTCTCTGGAACTATATGCATTTCGACACTGAGCCTAGTGGTTGGGGGGTGCCATAGCGACGGCCTAGATCGAAAACCCATATTACGGAAATTAACGAGTTAATCAAACACCCCTCATTGTTGAATTCTCCAACGCGGCTTCGCTTTGTTTGTTGCACAAGGGAAAATGGCCATTTCGCGTAACGGTAAAGCGTCGGGAAAAGCGGCTTTCCGCCGCAAAAATGATGAGGTTAACCAGCCTTGTTGCGACTTCCGGGTGTGGAACATATAGTGAACATATGAAATGTAGCTCATTGGAATCAAAATTGGCCATCCTGAGCGATGCCGCGAAATACGACGCGTCTTGCGCATCGTCCGGATCGACCAAGCGCGATTCACGCGACGGCAAGGGCCTGGGTTCCAACACCGGCAGCGGAATTTGCCACGCCTATGCACCCGATGGGCGCTGCATATCTCTGCTCAAAATCCTGATGACGAATTTTTGCATCTATGATTGCGCGTATTGCGTGAACCGCGTGTCGTCCAACATCCCGCGCGCGCGCTTCACGGTGGATGAGGTCGTGAAACTGACGATCGAGTTCTACAGACGCAATTATATCGAAGGGTTGTTTCTATCCTCCGGGATCATCCGATCGCCGGATATTACGATGTCCGACATGATGCAGATCGCACGAAAGTTGCGACACGAAGAGAATTTTCGCGGCTACATTCATCTGAAGACCATCCCTGATGCGGCGCCGGAATTGATCGCCGAAGCGGGGCTTTTGGCGGATCGCTTGTCGATCAATGTCGAGCTTCCGACCGATACCGCCGTGACGCAACTTGCGCCGGAAAAGAACCCCACACAGATCCGCAAAGCGATGGCGTTCGTGAAATTGCGAAAACAGGTCAGTGCCGAGAAAACCTACACCGGCAAACGCCCCCCCCGCTTTGCGCCAGCAGGACAGTCGACGCAGGTGATTGTCGGGGCGGATGGGTCAAATGATGCAACGATCCTTGGTCAATCAACGCGCCTCTATTCCAGCTATGGCCTCAAACGGGTTTACTACTCGGCTTTTTCGCCGATCCCAGATAGTTCAAAAAACCTGCCGCTGATCCGCCCACCGTTGAAGCGCGAACATCGATTGTATCAGGCCGACTGGCTACTCAGATTTTACGGCTTTGAACTGGACGAAATCACCGGCGTGACCAGAGACGGCAATCTCGATCTTGATTTTGACCCAAAGATCGCCTGGGCCCTGGCGCATCGCGGTTTGTTCCCGCTGGACGTCAACACGGCCAGTCGAGAGATGTTGCTGCGTGTGCCCGGTTTCGGCGTCAAGACCGTCAGCCGCATCCTTGCGACCCGTCGCCATCGCACGCTGCGCTACGAAGACCTGACACGTATGGGCGTTTCGATGAAAAAGGCGCGGGCCTTTGTGACAGCGGTCGGATGGTCGCCTGCCGGGCTGACAGACAGCGCCGATCTGCGCGCAAAGTTCGCGCCGCCGCCGGTGCAAATGAGCCTGTTTTGATGTATCGGATGACAATGCCGATGATCGGCACCGCACAGTCTTGGCGTGATGCGGCGCGCGCGTTGATCAATGCAAATGTGCCACCCGCAAACGTCGCTTGGGGGGATGAAGCATCAGCCACCGGTCTGTGGGATACGGCCCCGCCACCTGATGCCAAGCCCGCGCTGAAGGTGCCGCGCAGCTTCATTACGCTTGCCAATTCTGTCGTCTGGCACAGCGATCCAACACGGTTCAGCATGTTGTATCAGGTGCTGTGGCGACTGCGCGACACGCCCCACTTGATGACCGACCGCGCGGATGCTGATATGTCGACCCTGCGCCGGATGGAAAAGAACGTGCATCGCTGCCAGCACAAGATGAAAGCCTTCGTGCGGTTTCGCGACGTGGGTGCGCCCGACGATACCCGCCGATCCTTTGCCGCTTGGTTCGAACCCACCCACCATACAGTCGAGCCGACCGCCCCCTTTTTTGCCCGCCGGTTTGGCGACATGGATTGGCGCATCATCACGCCCGATGTCAGCGCGTTTTTCATCAATGGCGAACTTACCTACGGCGAAGGCCAATCCAAACCACCGCTGCCCGAGGATGCCTGCGAACAGCTTTGGACCACCTATTTTCGAAACATCTTCAATCCCGCCCGGCTGAAGGTGAAGGCCATGCAGTCTGAAATGCCCAAGAAATATTGGGAGAACATGCCCGAAACGGCCGCGATCCCTGACCTTATTGCGACCGCCCCTGCGCGCGTTCGCGAGATGAATCGGGCGGCCCCCACGATACCACCCCTGCGGGCGGCCAAGGTGCAAAAGCAGGTGGCGGCCCTGGGCACGGCTTGGTCGGGATCGCCTGATGAACTTAGCGTTGCGGTTGCCGATTGCACGAGGTGCGGCCTTCACTGCAACGCCACGCAGGCTGTGCTTGGCGAGGGTCCGCAGGACGCCTCCTTGATGATCGTTGGCGAACAACCCGGCGATCTGGAAGATCTGGCTGGCCGCCCCTTCGTTGGTCCGGCGGGTAAATTGTTCGATAAATTGGCAAGGGATGCCGGGCTGGACCGGGAAAAGGCCTATGTGACGAACGCGGTCAAACATTTCAAATTCAATCCCCGGGGCCATCGGCGCATTCACCAACGGCCAAACATCGGCGAAGTGACGCACTGCAAATGGTGGCTCGACGCTGAATGCGCCACCATAAAGCCAAAGGTCATTCTTGCGATGGGCTCGACTGCGGCTCTGGCCCTTACTGGGAACGGAAGCGATCTGACGCTACGCCGGGGCGAAGCCCTGAAACTTGACGACGGCACGCAACTCGTCCTGACATTCCACCCGTCCTTTCTTTTGCGTATGCGCGATCCAGACAAACGGCACACGGCGGAAAACGATGTTCGGCGCGATCTGGATCTGGCGAACCGGCTCAGCGGATTGGCGCCCGAGTTCGACGTTGGCAGGTCTGACCTTTTGCGCAATAGTCGAAGGGTTCGGCGCGAAAGTAAGGCCTGAACGATTGTCACAGTTATTAAGGGCGCTGAACGAACGGAGGCCAACATGTCAGAGACAAACCGCGACCTGCGCATTGCGATCATAGGCCTTGGCCCGCGGGCATTGGGCGCGATTGAAACCTTGATCGTGGCGTCCAGGGACACCGATGTAACGCTGCACATAGATGGCTTTGATCCGCTGAAATGGGCCGGGGCCGGGCCGAACTATTCGCCTGAGCAAACCAGCAATTGCCTTCTTAACATACCGACGCGAGAGGTCGGTCTTAAGCCTGCCGCCGCGTTGAATCTGGCCATCGGCGATTTTGAGGGTTGGCTTGGCGATCCGGCCGAGTATGACAAATTTCCAACCCGCGCAAAGCTTGGTGCTTATCTTGCAGAGAGGTTTACGCAAGCCATAAGCCGACATGCGAAGGGCGTCCTGTTTACTCAGAAGGCAGAGCGTATCACTGAGCTACATTCCAGTGACGACGGTATTTTTCTTCGGTCGGAAGAAGAGCGGTTAGGACCTTATGACGAAGTGCTGCTTACTTTGGGCCAACCCGCAACGAAACCGGACGATCAACTGGCGCGATGGATCGCACATGCTGCTGAAAGTGGTGCAGACGTTTGTGCCGCTTACCCCGACAGAAAACTCTTAGACCGCGCGCAACACTGGGCAGACCGAACCGTCGCCATCCGAGGGCTTGGGCTCTCGACGATGGATGTGCTTCGAATGCTGACCATTGGCAGGGGCGGGACGTTCAAAGACGGACGCTACATTCGCTCAGGTCAGGAGCCGTTGCGCATCCTGCCGTTCTCGCTGAACGGCCAGCCCCCCGCACCTAAGCCGCAGACTGAAAAACTCGATCGCACATTCGACCTTAATCGCGCTGAGTTGGATGCTTTCGCAAGGGCTTTGGAAGCGGGGACAAAACAGGCCCCCTCTGACGCGTTGGTGACGATCTGCGACGCCTTGGTGCCACCCACCTTCCGCATTCTGCACGCTCAGAACCGCAAGGTTACCGCAGAAGACATTCAGGCTTGGCTGCGCTTGGAGCGTGCTGACCCGGGACAGCAGGAAACGCGCGCACCTGTCGATGCCTTACGCGAAAATATTGCGATTGCCATGGGCGAGGCGCCGCCGGGCATTGGATATGTCATTGGTCAGATCTGGCGCAAGGTTCAAAATGCGCTGCGCCGTGGGTTCAATCCGACCGCGATAGACCCTGACACCGCGGCCGCGATCACTGGTTTTGATGAAGGGATTAAGCGCTATTCTTATGGGCCGCCTGTGCGATCTGCCCAGGAACTGCTGATGCTAATCGAGGCGAAGATGGTCAGCCTTGTCGCGGCAAACTATCCCGATATCGAACAGACTGACGACGGCTGGATTCTGATTGAGGGCGATACCGAGGTTGTTGCATCTGTCATCGTCGATGCCGTCATCCCGCCCGCAAACTTGGAGCAGTTGACCGAGCCACTTTTCCGCAGTCTGTACCAGCAAGGATTGGTCAGTACGTTTTCAGATGGTCTGGGGCTGCGCACCGAACCTGATGGCCGTTTGATTGGACCCAACGGAGAGCCCCAGAAAAATCTCTGCCTGCTGGGTCGCATGGCGCTTGGCAGCGTCATCGCGGTGGATTCGATCCATGACTGTTTTGGCGCATCTGCAAACCGGTGGGCGCACCAGTTGTTGGCAAGGCAGCTGAGATAGAACTGCGGGCGTCTTCAATTTCAAGAGCGACAATAACCACACGGTGTGAGGTGGGTCGCACGGGACACGCCTGCTTGAAAAGGCTTAGCCGTAGAGGCGCATTTCCGGCAAGGAGGTAACGCCCTTTCTACTGCAACGCATATTCGAGCTGTCAGAGGAACGGAGCCTCAAAGCCAATATCGCGCTGGTGAAGAACAACGCACAGCTGGCCGCCGACATTGCCGTCGCATTCCACGCATAGTCCCGCCCTTGATACGCCTACAAGCGGTGAAGTAGCGATCCAATTTTGGCCTGCGTCATCTGCCGCCCTCATCTCGAGCAATGAAAGTGACGTAGCGACTTCACCGAGTGATATCGTGCACTAGTTGAAGACGACCGTCCTTTGCCCAACCACCCGCTGGCGAAATGCATTACGTGGAGCAAATTCTCTATCAACCGTTTTGCGTGGTGGGGCGTGTCCTCCGGTTCCAACAACAACTCCCGCGCCCTCCCAAGTGACAGGGTGGATTGCTGACCGCATGCCCTCCGGCCACCTAAAATGCTGCACAACGTGTCGAATGGTTGGTTCGGTGAAACTGCAACGCAGAATCTGGCCAGTCGCCGAAAGGCCGGTCAGGGCCGTGAATGACGAAAAGCATGATTTTCAATCCGCTGTTGCTCTGCCACGCCGAGACTGTCTCTCTTTAGCCCATTTTGACCCGAATCCAACACGTGGATACAAGGGAACAATGAATGCGTTAGACTGGCGGCAGGGCTTGCCGGTCGCGAGGGGTGTGAATGGACAACAATCCGATAACGGGACAATGCCTTTGTGGCGCTGTGAAATTCCGCATATCAGGAGAGTTCGAGAGCTTTTTCCTGTGCCACTGTTCCCGCTGCCGCAAGGACAGCGGTTCGGCCCATTCGGCAAACCTGTTTTCGTCCACTGCCAAAATCACCTGGGTGTCAGGCGAGGCAAACGTCAAGACGTTTCATCTCCTTGGTTCACGCCACATGAAGAGCTTTTGCTCCGACTGCGGATCCGCACTGCCTATTTCTCAGCCGGAGGCCGGTTTGCTTGTGGTGCCCGCGGGCTCGCTTGACAGCCCAATCGACATTCGCCCCAACGCGCATATCTGCTGTTCCAGTCGCGCAAACTGGGACGAAGCCCTGGCCTCCATCGAAAGGATCGACGGACTTCCCGGCTGAACGGTCGCGCTGATGATGCATCTCAGATAACAGTCAGACGATAAGGACGCGACCATCGGCGTCGCCCAACTCTGCTGTCATTCGAGGGACAGAGATGCTGCGTGATGCATGAATGGCCGCAATGGTGGTGTCAGACGAATTCGAACTCGTCTCAGCTAGGTCTGGGTGGCCGCCTTTTATGCCATGCAAAGACCGCGCCACTCGATAAGAGCAGCGGCTCGGTTTTGTTTGAAAATCTGTCGGCTGGAGAGGCTTCGTTCCGAATTGAAGTGGTTGAAAACTGAAGAATGAACGACGGCGAATTTTTGCAGACTTCGCAGACGCCGGAAGCGGGTCATGGCGCGTTCTCGTCGTCGGA
>Ga0209344_10002396_pt1 | contig 20958 bp, 23 predicted proteins | sample Cruoilmetagenom6_FD_187293 | JGI IMG/M metagenome (GOLD analysis project Ga0209344, IMG submission 187293) | Oil polluted marine microbial communities from Coal Oil Point, Santa Barbara, California, USA - Santa Barbara Oil Seep Sample 6 (SPAdes)... | ecosystem: Environmental > Aquatic > Marine... | reverse complement strand
CCGTATTTCTCAATCACTTGGCAAAGATTCCAAGGGGTGCCGGTTGAACCCCGAAGCCTTGGAAACGGCAGTTGCGGCTGTGGCGGATTCGCTTAATGGCGATGTCGATGTACTGATTATCAACAAATTCGGAAAACACGAAGCCGCCGGGCGGGGATTCCGGGATGTGATTGCTCAGGCGCTGGCACGTGAAATCCCTGGAATTGTCGGCTTGAACGGTATGAACCAATCTGCCTTTATGGATTTTTCAGACGGTTTGGCGGTTAAAGTCGAAGGCCGAGTTGAAGCCCTGAAGGCGTGGGTCTCTGAGTCCAAGTCTTAACGAAAAACTATATATTAGAACGGTTTAACGGGTCGCGATTTTCGGTTTGAATTGACATAGCGAACGTATACCCGTATAAGTTGTGTCATGCTGGTAGAAATGAATAGACGGCCACGGGGGTTCCCGTTGGCCGTTTATTGTTTCGCTCGTGCGGAGGGGCAAAGCATCGCAATCGCATGAGGCAAGAGCACGCATGACTTTGATTACCCCTGATGAGGGGCCCACTGGCCTGGGCACGACTGTCACATCCCTGGAACGTCAATTGATTGGCCTCAAAACCGATCTGGAGGCGTTGCAAGGCAGGCTGCGGGCCGATGACCTGGAAGCGCTGAAAGAATCAACCCGGATGATGTCTGACATCCGGAACTGGATTCGTTTGGCCATTGAAATGGAGATGAAACTTGAGCAACGCAACAAACGAGATAAGGGCATCGTTAATGGATACGCCCTCGACATGGGCGCGGCCCGGGATACGATCGGGTGCCGATTGGATCGTCTCAGAAGATCTCGATGTGCAGGCCGCTTTCCTGGACAGCCTGAATGACGGCGAGCTGTTGGCGTTGCCCTACATGTTTGAGTTTTGGGCGATGGAACATCAATTGCCGCCAGAAGGAGATTGGCTCGCATGGGTCGTGATGGGTGGTCGAGGCGCGGGGAAAACCCGCGCCGGGGCCGAATGGGTCCGATCCCAGATCGAAGGCGCGTGTCCGATGGATGAAGGAAGATGCAGACGCATCGCGCTGATTGGCGAAACCATAGATCAGGTACGCGACATCATGGTGTTTGGCGAAAGCGGGATTTTGGCCTGTTCCCCGCCAGATCGCCGGCCGGAATGGCAACCAAGCCGCAAACGATTGCTGTGGCCCAACGGGGCAGAGGCGCAAATTTTTTCCGCTCACGAACCCGAAGGTTTGCGCGGGCCACAATTTGATGGGGCTTGGGTGGATGAACTGGCCAAGTGGAAAAAAGCCCGGGACACATGGGACATGTTGCAGTTTGCATTGCGATTGGGCGATGCGCCGCAGGTTTGCATTACCACAACACCGCGAAATGTTGGTGTGTTGAAAGATGTCATAAAGGCCAAAACAACCGTGGTGACGCACGCACCGACAGAAGCGAACCGCGCGTACTTGGCTGAAAGTTTCCTTGAAGAAGTTCGAACGCGGTATGCCGGAACACGCCTTGGGCGGCAGGAATTGGATGGCGAGTTGTTGGAGGATGTGGCTGGCGCGATGTGGACACCCGGTGCATTGGACAGATGCAGGGTCGACAAAACCCCGGAATTTGACCGCGTCGTCGTCGCTGTTGATCCACCGGTCACAGGCAAAGAAAGTTCGGATGAATGTGGCATCGTCGTTGTTGGCGTCGTAACGCAGGGCCCCGTGCAGGATTGGCGCGCCTACGTGTTGGCCGATGCATCGATTGGCGCGGCCAGCCCAGCGGCCTGGGCCAATGCGGCCATTCAGGCGATGGAATTGTGGGGCGCGGAACGATTGGTCGCCGAGGTCAATCAGGGGGGAGAAATGGTGTCGTCCGTCATTCGGCAGGTTGATCCGTTGATTCCTATCAAGACCGTACACGCCAGCCGCGGCAAGGCAGCCAGGGCCGAACCTGTAGCGGCGCTGTATGAACAAGGTCGGGTCCACCATTTACCGGGCCTGAGCACGTTGGAAGATCAGATGTGCGCCATGACATTGCGAGGGTACGAGGGCAAAGGCAGTCCGGATCGGGTCGATGCTTTGGTCTGGGCGATCCACGAATTGATGGTGGAACCATCGGCACAATGGCGACGTCCACAGGTGCGCGCGGTCTGATCTAATTTTCTTAAAACTTTTGGAGTTTGTTGTTCATCAAGCGGGACAAATGGCCAGACAGGCAATTGACCCAGGAATTTCAGCTAGGAGCGACTCCTGATGATAATGGACTTTTTTCGGCAAAACGCGGCGCGGGTGGATGTCCCCGAGCAAAAGGCCAGCGCGACAGGACCGGTTATGGCATGGCATGGTGCGGGTCGCGTGGCGTGGAGCCCCAGAGACACAGCAACGCTGACGCGCACGGGCTTTTCCGGAAACCCGGTGGGTTTTCGTTGCGTGAAAATGATCGCCGAGGCGGCTGCATCCTTGCCGCTGGTTTTGCAGGACGTGGACAAACGTTTCACGGTGCATCCGTTGTTGTCATTGACTACAAACCCGAACCCATCGCAAGGCCGGGCAGAGTTTCTTGAAGCCCTGTATGGTCAGATGTTGTTGACCGGAAACGGTTACGTCGAAGCTGTCGGCAAGGATGCAGGTGTACCGATCGAGCTACATGTGCTGCGGTCCGACCGGATGAATGTGGTGCCGGGCGCGGACGGTTGGCCGGTCGCATATGAATATGCCGTTGGTGGCCGCAAACACCGGTTTGATGTCAGTCAGAGCCATCCGGAGGTGCATCACTTAAAAAGCTTCCATCCGCAGGACGACCATTACGGGTTGTCACCGATGCAAGCCGCGGCACAGGCGGTCGATGTGCACAACAGTGCGTCCAGATGGTCCAAAGCCTTGTTGGACAATGCAGCGCGTCCATCCGGCGCAATCGTTTATCGCGGGGCCGAAGGGCAAGGAACACTAAGCTCGGATCAATATGACCGGTTGGTGGATGAAATGGAAAGCCACCATCAGGGCGCGCGCAATGCCGGACGACCGATGTTGTTAGAGGGTGGTCTGGATTGGAAGCCGATGGGGTTCTCACCGTCGGACATGGAATTCCAAAAAACCAAGGAAAGTGCGGCGCGTGAAATCGCCCTGGCATTTGGCGTGCCACCCATGTTGTTGGGCATTCCAGGTGATGCGACCTATGCCAACTATCAGGAGGCCAACCGCGCGTTTTTTCGGCTGACGGTGTTGCCCTTGGCCACCCGCGTTGTGGCGAGCGTAGGTTCTTGGCTTGGCGGATTTGGAACTGACGATCTGGAGCTGAAGCCGGATTTGGATCAGGTTCCGGCATTGTCCGCAGAACGAGACGCGCAATGGGGCCGGATCGCGCAGGCCGATTTTCTGACACTGGCCGAAAAGCGGAACCTGCTTGGTTTGCCAACTTTGCCGGGCGCGGAGGATACCGATGGCTGATGAAAATGCATCGGGACGGTACGGGTTCGAAGCTTTCGATTGCGCCCCTGCATTGCGGCTTGAGGCAAACGAGCGGGTCGCCCGGTTGCAGTTTGAGGCACTCGATCGACGCTTGGAAAAGATTGAAGATGCAATGGAACGTTTGGAAAAACGCTTGTGGTTAGCGGTTTACGGAGTTGTCGCAGCGATCTTGGCGCAGGCGTTTCAACCCTTGTTGGCAGCAATGCCATGACTGATGTGAAAGAAGGATTTGGTATCATGGGACACGACACCGGATTGGAACGTAAGTTCTGCCGTTTTGATGATGACCTTGCCGTAACGGATGAAAATAGCATTGAAGGCTACGCAAGTTTCTTTGGCGATTGCGATCAGGGCGGCGATATTGTGGTCAAAGGTGCCTACAGAAAATCACTTGCGCACATGGCCCGTGACGGTCGGCAGGTGAAAATGTTGTGGCAACATGATCCGACACAACCAATCGGTGTCTGGGACATCGTGCGCGAAGATGAACGCGGTCTTTTTGTCAAAGGCAAGCTTTTGGACAGTATCGGCCGTGGGCGCGAAGCGGCGGCATTGATCGCAGCGGGGGCCATCGACGGTCTGTCGATCGGATTCCGTACCGTGCAGGCCACAAAGAACGACAAGGGCCGCAGGCTCTTGACCGAACTGGAGCTATGGGAAGTGTCATTAGTGACATTTCCAATGTTGCCCAGTGCGCGGGTCGGAACGAAAGGCGAAAGCCTGAACGGAAATGATTTGCGCGAATTGGCGGCGACCTTTGAGGCCGCGCGTCAGGAGTTGGCGCGCATGTAGCGTCTGGCAAAACCTCAACCAAACAGGACCAAGTGATGAGCAAAACCGAGGGAATTTCTCGGACCGGAGAAGATGTGTCTCCGGCCGCCGAGGTAAAGTCCGCCGTGGCGGGTTTCATGAACGACTTCAAGGGCTTTCAGTCTGAGATCCTAAACCGACTTCAACAGCAAGAAGAGAAACTCAATATGTTTGAACGCAAATCTTTTGCGCCGGCGCGTCCGGCGTTGGCGACAAGTGCCGAAACCGAAGCGCCGCACCAAAAGGCCTTTAACGCCTATTTGCGTTCGGGTGATGATGATGCGCTGCGTGGCATCGAACTGGAAGGCAAGGCATTGTCCACATCCGTCGCGGCGGATGGCGGATATCTGGTTGATCCGCAGACTGCTGAAACGATCAAATCGACGCTAAGTTCAACCGCATCCATCCGTGCCGTTGCCAATGTCGTCGGGGTCGAGGCGACAAGTTACGATGTATTGATTGACCACACGGATGTGGGCCACGGTTGGGCGACCGAGGCGGCGGCGACGACCGAAACCGGGACGTCTTCGATTGATCGGATCACTATCCCGCTGCACGAGCTTTCCGCGTTGCCCAAGGCATCGCAACGTTTGTTGGATGACAGCGCCTTTGACATCGAAAGCTGGCTGGCCGGGCGGATTGCGGACAAGTTTGCCCGTGCAGAAGCATCGGCATTTGTGAGCGGCGACGGTGTCGACAAACCCAAAGGTTTCCTGACCTACAATTCCGCGGCAGTTGGATCAGAAACCTGGGGTGAGTTGGGCCATGTCACGACGGGTGCTGACGGTGATTTCGACCCATCTGATCCAGCGGACGCCATCGTTGATCTGGTTTACGCTTTGGGTGCTGAATACCGCGCCAATGCGAACTTCGTGATGAATTCTAAAACCGCCGGCGCGGTACGAAAGCTTAAGGACGGCGATGGCCGCTTCCTGTGGGCGGATGGGTTGGCCGCGGGTGAACCTGCACGGTTGATGGGCTATCGGGTTCTGATCGCCGAGGACATGCCCGATATTGCCACATGGGCACCAGCGATTGCCTTTGGGGATTTCAACGCAGGTTACACCGTGGCGGAACGTCCTGACCTACGTGTGTTGCGCGACCCGTTCAGCGCCAAACCGCATGTGTTGTTCTATGCAACCAAGCGCGTTGGTGGGGACGTGAGCGACTTCGCCGCGATTAAATTGCTGAAATTCGCAGCCGCTTAACCGCGCGTGAATGGGGCAGGGGTGTAACGCCCCTGTCCGGGCGCGCGTTGCCATTCTTTCTAGCGTTGTCCAGCTGCTCCCCTCCGTCCGAGCAACGCTGTCGACGCGCGCCTGAACCACCGGAGGGATCCGGGATTTTCGGAGTATATCCATGATGTTAATCGAAGAAACCGCGGTGCTGTTGTCTGCCTTGCCGGTGACCGAGCTAAAGGCACAACTGAAGTTAGGAACTGGGTTTTCGGACGACAATGTTCAGGATCCGGTTTTGGAAAGTTTCCTGCGGGCAGCTATGGCCGCCATTGAGGCACGCACCGGGAAAATCCTGGTTGAAAGACAATTTTCCTGGATGCTGAACACATGGCGCGATGCACAGGCTCAGGCATTGCCGGTGGCCCCGATTTCAAGCCTGACAAGCGTCTCGTTTGTGACCGCTTCGGGCGCATCTGAAGTGATTGAGCCGAAAGCTTACAGGTTGGAACCCGATGCGCACCGTCCCAAAATTAAGCCTGTTGGAGCATACCTGCCGGACGTTCCGACGGGCGGACAGGTCGAAATAGGGTTTGTGGCGGGTTATGGACCTGCGTGGGGCGATCTGCCTGCGGATCTTGGCCAAGCCGTTTTGTTGCTGGCAGCGCACTACTACGAATACCGCCACGAAACAACGCTTGGCAAAGGATGCATGCCATTTGGCGTAACCACGTTGATTGAACGTTACCGGACCGTGCGCCTGTTGGGCGGAGGTGCGTCATGACAAAACGGGTTACCTTAAGTCGACGTCTGACCCTCGAAACACCGCAACGTACTGCGGATGGAGCCGGCGGATTCAGCGAGACATGGGTTGAGCTGGGCACGTTGTGGGCTGACGTCACGGCCCGCACCGGGCGCGAACGTTCAGACGGCACAGCGCAGGTATCAAATACAGCATATCGGATCACGGTTCGGGCGGCCCCTTATGGATCGCCTTCCCGCCCTGCGCCTGAACACCGGTTCAGGGAAGGCACACGCATTTTTCGGATTGAGGCTGTGGCTGAAAGAGATCCGCATGCGCGATTTCTAACCTGCTTTGCACAAGAGGAGGTCGCTGTATGAGTTATGCGACGTCTTCAGCGTTACAGGTGGCCATCTTCCAGCGGTTAACTGAAGACGCGGCATTGGACGCCCTCGTGGGGTCAAATATTTTTGATGCGGTCCCCTCCGGAACGCTGCCCGCTACATACGTGACCCTCGGGGCCGAGGACGCCAGCGATCGATCTGATGGATCGCACGGTGGTACGTGGTACCGGTTTGTCATTTCGGTCGTGACACAAAGCGCGGGATTTCAAGCAGCCAAAGATGTGGCCGGAGCGGTCAACGATGCGCTGGTGGATGCCGATCTCACTTTGGTGAGGGGCACGTTAGCGGGGCTTTATTTCTACCGCGCCCGCGCGCGGCGTGTGGGCAACGGCCAAACCCGTCGTATCGACCTGACTTTTCGTGCGCGCGTGGATGACAGCGCCTAATTTTCAACCGTTTGGAGAACAATCATGGCAGTTCAGAGTGGCAAGGATCTTTTGATCAAGGTCGATTTAACAGGAGATGGCAATTTCCAATCCGTCGCGGGATTGCGAGCAACCCGGGTAAGTTTCAACGCCGAAAGCGTAGATGTGACCAGTCTGGAAAGTCAGGGTGGATGGCGCGAATTACTATCGGGTGCCGGAGTTAAATCCGCATCGATCAGTGGATCGGGCATTTTCCGCGACGAGGCGTCAGACGAACGGACTCGCCAAATTTTCTTTGACGGTGAAACCCCGGACTTTCAGGTGGTGATCCCTGATTTTGGCACGGTCGAGGGCGCCTTTCAGGTCACTGCGATTGAATACGCGGGCACCCATGACGGCGAGGCCACTTACGAGTTGGCAATGTCGTCCGCCGGGCAGCTGATCTTTACGGCGATTTAGTAAATGGCAAACCCTTGGACAGGTGAAGTGGCGTTGGTGATCGATGGCGAACGCCACGTCCTGAAGTTGACTTTGGGTGCGCTTGCCGAATTGGAAACCGGTCTAGGGTCTGGATCGCTTGTCGATTTGGTTGCGCGCTTTGAAGGTGGAGAGTTTTCCACACGGGACGTCTTGGCGTTGATCGTTGCGGGTCTCAGGGGTGGTGGATGGCAGGGGCATACGCCCAATCTAGTCACTGCCGAAATTGAAGGTGGTCCCCTAAGTGCCGCGCGGGCCGCCGCGGAATTGTTGGCCCGCGCGTTCATGTTGCCGGAAGGGTCATGAAAAGCTTCGATTGGCCCGCGTTGATGGGTGCAGGAATGCGTGGGTTGGGTTTGAAGCCTGCCGAATTCTGGGCACTGACCCCGGCAGAGTTGTGTCTGATGCTCGGCGATGCCACCGGTGCGGCCCCATTGGATCGCACGCAGCTCGATGTCTTGATGCAGACCTATCCGGACGTGAATGGAGATACGTAGATGGACGAAACGGAACACTTGGATGACTTCGATCAACAGATCGAAGCACTCGACAGCTCGCTTGGAACAGCCACGGATATGGCGGCGGCGTTCAACACAGAACTGACGCGTGTGCGCGGTAATTTTGAGCGCACAGGCCAAGACGTGGCCACATTGGACCGGGGCATTAGCCGCGGATTGCGCAAGGCGATCAAGGGCGCGGTTCTGGATGGCGATAGTCTTTCAAATTCGTTGCGAAGCCTTGCCAATTCGATGGTGAACACCGCGTTTAACGCCGCAGTAAAACCGGTCACGGATCAGGTTGGCGGTCTTTTGTCACAAGGTGTCGGATCCTTGATTGGAAGCCTGTTTCCGTTTGAGAAGGGCGCCAGTTTTTCACAAGGCCGCGTGCAGCCATTTGCGTCCGGCGGCGTGGTTAACGGACCTGTAACGTTTCCGATGCGGGGTGGCACAGGTCTTATGGGCGAAGCCGGCCCCGAAGCGATCATGCCACTTGCACGCGGCGCAGACGGCAAACTGGGCGTGCGCGGCGCAAACGGCGGCAACGTGAGCGTTGTCATGAACATCACAACACCAGACGTCGATGGGTTTCGCCGCAGTCAGGGCCAGGTTGCGGCCCAGCTGGGCCGCGCAATCGGTCGTGGTCAGCGCAATCGCTAAGGGAAGGAAACGCCATGGGATTTCACGAGGTACGGTTTCCGGCCAGCTTGAGTTTCGGCTCGGTTGGTGGCCCTCAGCGGCACACAGATGTTGTGACATTGGCCAATGGGTTCGAGGAACGCAACACGCCGTGGGCGCATTCGCGCCGTCGGTATGATGCAGGTGTCGCCATGCGCGGGCTGGACGACATCGAAACGCTGGTCGCGTTTTTTGAGGCGCGTCGCGGACAAATCCATGGGTTCAGATGGAAAGATTGGTCAGATTACAAATCCGGCGGCGCGTTGGTTGATCCGGAATATCGCGACCAACTGATCGCGATTGGTGATGACGTAACGGCCACCTTTCCATTGATCAAAACCTATCGATCAGGTGAGCACAGCTATGAAAGACCAATTACCAAACCGGTACGTGGCACCGTAAGAATCGGGTTGTCAGGCGATGAACAACAAGATGGCATTCACTACGAAGTCGACACATCCACAGGCATCGTGACCTTTTCGCATCCGCCCAATGAGGGCGTCGAGATCACAGCAGGATTCGAATTTGATGTTCCCGTCCGGTTTGACACAGATCGGATTCAAACCAGCGTGGCCAGCTTTCAGGCGGGCGACGCCCCCAGCGTGCCAGTTGTGGAGATACGCGTATGAGTGGGTTCAATATAGCGTTAAAGGGGCATCTTAATACAGGTATTACGACAACGTGCCGGTGCTGGTCCATCACGCGCCGGGATGGTGTTGTTTTGGGGTTTACGGATCATGATGGACCCCTGGAATTTGATAGCGTGGCCTTCAAAGCCGATACTGGGCTGAGCGCTTTAGCATTGCAACAAAGTACAGGGCTGTCTGTTGACAACACCGAAGCAATCGGTGCGCTCAGCGACGCAGCTATTCGTGAGGATGACATTGAAGCGGGCCGCTATGACAGCGCCGTTGTGCGGGCTTGGTTGGTGAATTGGGCAGATGTCTCGCAGCGCCACTTACAGTTTCGCGGTTCGATTGGCGAGCTGCGCCGGGCAGGTGGGGCGTTCGAGGCGGAACTGCGCGGCCTCACCGAGGCCCTGAACCGTCCCTTGGGACGTATCTATCAAAAACCATGTTCAGCGGTTCTCGGGGATCAAAGTTGTCGTTTCAACCTTGATCAAACGGGATATGTGGCGACGGTTTTGGTGCAGAGCGTCGAGAAACGCCAATTGTTCCGGTTTAAAGCACTGGATGGATTTGAAGCGACTTGGTTTCAACACGGTCGAATGGTGGTCCTGAACGGCGATGCCAAAGACCTGAGTGGTGTCATAAAACGTGACCATTCCGATGGTGACGGTCGCATAATTGAACTGTGGCACCCGTTGCGTGCGCCGATCATGGTTGGGGATTCGCTAAGGTTAGAGCCCGGATGCGACAAGCGTGTGCGAACGTGCGAGAATAAGTTTGACAATTTCTTGAATTTCCAGGGGTTTCCAGATCTCCCCGGTGATGACTGGACGATATCAGAACCCTCAAGAAGCGGCGATCTGTCTGGCGGGAGCCGTCGGTAATGGCCCAGGGAACGTCCGAAATTGTCACATCGGCGCGTGGCTGGATTGGAACTCCGTACCGGCACCAAGCGTCGTGCAAGGGTGCGGGAACGGATTGTCTTGGTTTGTTGCGGGGGATCTGGCGCGATGTAATAGGGTCCGAACCAGAGTTACCCCCCGCGTATTCCATGGATTGGTCAGAACCTTCCGGCACCGAAGCCTTATGGCAGGCAGCAAAGAGGCATTTGATCTCAAAGGATTTGGCGGATGAAACGCCTGGTGATGTATTGCTTTTTCGAATGCGGAACGATGCGATTGCCAAGCATCTGGGCATTGCCGGACGTGTCGATGAAAATGCAAGTTTTATACACGCGTATTCAGGCCACGCTGTTGTTGAAAGCCCTTTGAGCGGGCCTTGGCGGCGACGTGTGGTCGCGCGGTTTAAATTTCCCGAGGAGCGGTTCTAATGGCGACAATTTTATTATCAGCGGCCGGCGCGGCAATTGGCGGATCAGTTGGCGGAACCGCCCTAGGGCTGTCTATGGCGGCGGTCGGGCGGTTTGCCGGTGGCGTCATTGGCCGGTCGATTGATCAGCGATTGTTGGGGCAGGGGTCAGATGTCGTCGATTCCGGTCGCGCCAATCGCCTGCGATTGACAGGCGCAGGCGAAGGTGACGCAATTGCGCAGGTTTACGGGCGCATGCGTGTTGCGGGTCAGATCATTTGGGCCACCGAGTTTCTGGAGAAAGTAACCGTTAGTGGTGGAGGTGGCGGAAAGGGCGGTCCAAGTCGTCCAAAAACCCGGCAATTTTCATATTCTGTCAGCGTCGCAATAGCGCTTTGTGAGGGTGAAATCACCCATGTCGGGCGCGTTTGGGCGGATGGGAACGAGATCGCGCGTGATAGCGTGAACATGCGTGTTTATCAGGGAACGCAGGACCAGCTGCCGGACCCCAAGATCGAGGCGGTTGAAGGGGCGGGTTCAGTGCCAGCCTATCGCGGCACGGCCTATGTCGTCATCGAAGATTTGGAACTTGAAGAATTCGGCAATCGCGTGCCGCAATTTACGTTTGAGGTCGCTCGTCCCGGGCAGGTTGGAATTCCGGGATATGAAAACGAGCCTGCACAGGCCATTCGTGCTGTCGCGTTGTTGCCGGGCAGCGGGGAATATGCATTGGCGACCTCGCCGGTTTCCATGTCTTTTGGCCCCGGCTCAACCGGATTGACAAACGTCAACACACCTTCTGGCAAGGCAGATTTCGCAACTTCACTGGAGTCGCTGAATGGTGAATTGCCAAATTGTGAGGCCGCGTCGTTGATTGTGTCCTGGTTTGGGAATGATTTGCGGTGTGGGCAATGCTCTCTCAAACCAAAAGTCGAGCAATCACAATATGATGCCGGCAACATGCCGTGGAAGGTCGCGGGGCTGACAAGGACGACGGCCGACGTTGTGCCGAAAGATCAAGACGGAGCGGCGCTTTTAGGCGGAACACCGGCCGATGCCGCCGTGATCGAAGCAATAGAAGCACTAAAGCAGAGCGGGAAATCCGTGATGTTTTATCCATTTATCCTTATGGAACAGATTGCAGGAAATACTCTGCCTGATCCCTATAGTGATGCACAAACACAACCTGTTTTGCCGTGGCGCGGTCGGATTACGACATCTCTCGCCTCAGGCATGGCAGGTGGGCCGGATGGGACAAGTGCCGCAGATGATGAAGTCGCTGATTTCTTTGGGACTGCGACGGCAAGCGACTTTGTCGCGGCGTCAACTGCACCTACAAATGGTTACATTTCTGTGTCCGACCTTCCCCCAGAAGAATTTACAGCGCCAGAAAATGCTGTTGGCATGATTTATTATTCGGGCCCGGTTTATCAGGGACCTGTCACATATTCCGGGCCAAACGAGTGGAGCTATCGTCGGTTTATCCTACACAATGCTGCGCTTTGCGCGGCCGCGGGCGGGGTGGAAAGTTTCTGCATCGGTTCGGAAATGCGAGGGCTTACACAGATACGTGGGGCGAACAACAGTTTTCCGGCGGTAATGGCGCTTGTCGACCTAGCCGCAGAGGTGCGCCAATTGCTAGGGCCTGAGGTCAAGATTGGCTATGCGGCGGATTGGTCAGAATATTTCGGATTTCAACCACAGGATGGTAGCAACGATCGGTTTTTTCACCTTGATCCCTTATGGGCAGATGACAACATCGATTTCATTGGGATCGATAACTATATGCCCTTGTCGGATTGGCGCGACGGCCTTGAACACGCAGATGCCGATTGGGGAACGATTTACAATGAGGATTATCTACGCAGTAACATCGAAGGTGGTGAAGGGTATGATTGGTATTATCATTCGCCCGAAGCACAGGCTGCGCAAATACGGACGTTGATCTCCGATGAGGAATACAACGAACCTTGGATATGGCGGTACAAGGATGTCCGCAACTGGTGGTCCAATCAGCATTTCGATCGCATCAATGGTGAACGACAGGCCCAGCCAACAAGCTGGATTCCGGGATCAAAACCGATACGTTTCACTGAAATGGGTTGTGCCGCAATTGATAAGGGCACCAACGAACCTAACAAGTTTTTGGATGCTAAATCTTCCGAATCTGCCTTGCCAAAATATTCAAGCGGGCGGCGCGATGATTTCATCCAGATGCAATATTTGCGAACGTTGATTGGGTACTGGACAAACGCGGCAAACAATCCGGTGTCGGTTGAATATGGCGGGCCAATGATTGACATGGATCACGCCTATGTTTGGGCATGGGATGCGCGACCATTCCCCTTTTTCCCCAATAATCAATCTTTGTGGCGGGACGGTGACAACTATTCAAAAGGGCATTGGATTACCGGACGGGTGTCGTCGCGGTCTCTGGCGTCTGTTGTCGATGAATTAGTACGCCGATCAGGCGTATCTGACGCTGACACGTCTGAGCTTTACGGATATCTGCACGGCTATTCCGTGGAACAGGTCGGCGAGGCACGTTCAGCACTTCAACCGCTTATGCTGCGCTACGGGTTTGATGCTATCGAACGAGACGGGATGCTGAAGTTCAGAATGCGCAATGGGCAAGCGGATCGGATACTTGATGAAACCGATTTGGTCCGTGACGCCGAAACCGAGGACACTTTGGAACAGACGCGTGCCAGTGACGCAGAAATCGCCGGGCGCGTCAGACTGCGTTTTGTCGAAGCGGACGCAGATTTTCACGTTATTGCCGAAGAGGCGATATTGCCTGACAATGCTACCCACGCGGTGTCAACGTCCGAGGTGCCACTGGCAATGACGCGTGCCGAAGGGCGGGCCACAACGGAACGATGGTTGTCCGAGGCACGTGTTTCCACTGACACGGTGCGCCTGACATTGCCGCCATCAATGTTGGACATAGGGGCGGGTGATGTTATCGGCCTTGATGAGGCAGGCGGAAAAGGATTGTTTCGCATTGATCAGGTTGAGCAACGCGGCAACGCTCAACGCGCCGAAGGCGTCCGTATTGAGCCGGAAAGTTACCGACCAATCGACATTGCCGACGAACCGGGAGCTGTGCGCCCTTTTGTGCCACCAGTCCCGGTTACACCGCTTTTCCTCGACCTGCCATTGATGACTGGGGGCGAGGTTCCACATGCGCCATATCTTGCTGTGACGAGCACGCCCTGGCCGGGGTCCGCTGCGCTTTACGCGTCGGATACGGATGCGAATTACCGGCTTAACCGACTTGTCGAAACTCGCGCACGCATTGGCGTTCTGGAAACTGCGTTGTCGCCCGGCCCGTCCGGATTAGTCGACAGAGGGGACGCGGTGACGGTGAAAATGCTAACCGGTCAACTTGAGAGTGTGGAACACGACGCCCTGTTAGGCGGGGCCAACCTCTGTGCAATTGGGGACGGCAGACCCGACGGGTGGGAATTGATGCAATTTCGCGATGCAGATCTGATCGGTGAGAATATCTATAATCTTGGTCATCGGTTACGCGGACAATTGGGTACAGAAAGCGCGATGTCTGATATTTGGCCGGTGGGCAGTTTCTTGGTCATGATCGATGGAATCCCCGCGCAGATTGAACTTAACGATGCACAACGCCGTCGTGCCCGACATTATCGGATAGGCCCGGCAGGGCGAGCTTTGGATGATCCATCTTTCAAACATGCGATCATTGCATTTGAAGGGATTGGTCTCAGACCTCTGAGCCCCGTTCACATCACTGCAAAAACAGATGGCGAGGGCGACAGGCATTTCGGTTGGATACGTCGGACGCGCGAAGATGGTGATCGTTGGGAAACGCCGGACGTGCCTTTGGGGGAAGAAACTGAACACTACATCGTGCGCGTTCTGGACGAAGGCGCGATTGTTCGGGAAGAAACCGTAACATCCCCAAGCTGGACGTATGGTTCAGCAGTAAAGGCCGCGGATGGGATCACAGGTGGTTTTGATCTGCAAGTGGCTCAAGTCTCCGCCAAATTTGGGGCAGGTGTTTTCGCCTCGCGCCACGTCGAGGGTTGAACGGATCAACCCCTCGCACATTGGATGCAAAGCTCTACGGCGGGATCAAGTTCCAGCCGTCCCGGCGCGATGTTATCCCCACAATCCTTGCAGTAGCCGAATTCGCCCTCGTCAATCCTGACGAGGGCCGCAGCCAACCTTTGATGTTCGCCTTGACGACGCGCATGCGACGCTTTGGCCATGGCCTGATTTTGCAGGGCATCCATACGATTCAGGCGGCCGACGGATTGCTGGTCAAGCGTCACCGTGGCCTGCCCGGCCTCGCCAAGTACATCAGCTTGTTCCAGTTCTGCGATCCGCGAAGAAACCAAAGCCCGGAAAGTTTCAAGAAATTTATCATTCACGTTGATTATCCTTACGATCACATCTTTGCATTTTTCCTTGGCTGCCTATCTGTTATAGTTGAACGACTATGAAGGAGCATGCAAATGGCTAACACTCGCGCAAAAATCGCCGAACTGGACCCGGTTTGGGAACGTATGACCGTTGAAGCACAGGCTGCCGTCAAGGAAGAGCCTCTTTTAGGCGGGTTGGTCCATTCCAGTATTTTGCACCATGGTACGATAGAATCGGCTCTGGCGTATCGCACATCTCTTAAGCTGGCCTCGAATGAAATGCCGGAACAAATTGTGCGTGAAATTTGCGATTGGGCGTATACGTCCGACCCTGAAATTGCGATGGCTGCGCGTGCGGACATTGTTGCGGTGAACGACCGCGACCCGGCCTGCGACCGTTTTATTTTGCCAATGCTGTTTTTCAAAGGGTTCCAGGCGGTTCAGGCCTACCGTGTTGCGCATTTCCTGTGGACTGAAGGGCGCAAAGATGTCGCACGGTTTTTTCAAATGCGATCATCCGAAGTGTTTGGTGCGGATATTCATCCCGCGGCACGCATTGGCAAAGGAATCATGATTGACCACGCCCATTCAATAGTGATCGGTGAAACGGCGGTTGTCGGTGACAACGTGTCGATGCTGCATTCGGTAACACTGGGCGGCACGGGTAAGGAAGAAGAAGATCGCCACCCCAAGATTGGCGATGGTGTTTTGATCGGGGCCGGCGCCAAGGTTCTGGGCAATATTCAGGTTGGGCATTGCAGCCGTATTGCGGCGGGGTCCGTCGTTTTGGAGGCTGTGCCACCTTGCAAAACCGTGGCCGGAATCCCGGCCAAGATCGTGGGCGAAGCGGGATGTGATCAGCCATCGATGACGATGGATCAGTTGTTGCAGTCTACCCCGAGCAGTTAATGCCGCTCGACAGTTTATTGGGGCGCGTTTTCTTGAAAAGAAAACGGAACGAAATCTTTAAAAGATTTCGCGCGCCTTAATTTGGAACATGCGCACCGCCGCGTTTTGCGTGCAAACGCCTAAGGCATACCATCAAACCTGTCATTCAGAAGGTTTGATGGTACGTGTCAATTTACATGAACGGTTTGCAAGTCGTGCTTAAACCAACATCCCCATCGGGTTTTCCAGGTTGTCTTTGATGTGCTGCAACAACTCTGCCCCTAGCGCACCGTCAATCACCCGATGATCGACGCTCAGTGTCACTGACATAACGGTGGCAACGGCCAGTTCACCGTCTGACCCAACAATTGGTTTCTTCACACCGGCCCCCACGGCCAGAATAGCCCCGTGTGGTGGGTTGATCACCGCATCAAAGTTGTCGATGCCAAACATGCCAAGGTTGGAAATGGCAAAGCTGCCACCTTGATACTCATGCGGGGCCAGCTTGCGATCGCGCGCCCGTCCGGCGAGGTCTTTCATTTCAGCGGACAGCGCCGACAGCGTTTTGACCTCGGCATCTTTCAGAACCGGCGTAAACAGGCCACCTTCGATGGCGACAGCAACGGCCACGTCAGATGGGGTAAGTTGCAGAACACGATCACCAGCCCAAACGGCATTGGCCGCCGGAACGGCCTGCAGCGCCAAAGCGCAGGCTTTGATGATGAAGTCGTTCACGCTGAGCTTTATGCCGCGCGTTTCAAGTTGTTTGTTCAACTGACTGCGGAAGCTGAGCAAGGCATCAAGACGGATATCGCGACGCAGATAGAAATGCGGGATTGATTGTTTGGCCTCGGTCAGACGTGCAGCAATTGTTTTGCGCATACCGTTCAGGGGAACTTCGACATAGTCGCGCCCTTCGTACATGGCCGCGATCTGGCTGGTGGATGGGCCTGCGGGTGCCGCAACTTGCGGTGCGACGGTTGCCGCCGCCGGCGTAGCTGGGATTTGGGTTGCGCCCAAAACGTCAGCTTTCACAATACGTCCGCGCGGCCCCGAACCGGTTATTTGGCCAAGATCGAGCCCTTTGTCAGCGGCAATCCGTCTTGCGAGAGGGGAGGCAAAAACACGTTCGCCGCTGTTGGTTGTTGGTGTGGCGGGGGCGGGCGTTTCGGCGACCCCTACCGGGGCCTCCTCAGTGCCCGCGTCGGCAGGTGCCTCCGGTTGCGCTTGAGGGGCTGGCGACGTGCCAATGTCATCGGCGCTTTCGCCGTCTTCCAGCAACACAGCTATGGCAGTGTTGACCTTCACGGCCTCTGTGCCATCCGCCACGAGGATCTTGCCGATGATACCCTCGTCGACGGCTTCGAATTCCATTGTGGCCTTGTCGGTTTCGATCTCGGCCAGCAAATCGCCGGAACTGACAGTATCGCCTTCTTTGACCAACCATTTGGCCAATGTGCCTTCTTCCATCGTGGGTGACAGGGCGGGCATTAAGATTTCTATGGGCATTTCGCGCGCTCCTTAACGATACGTCACTTGTTTCACGGCTTCGATCACTTCTGCGGTCGATGTCAGTGCAAGTTTTTCCAGATTGGCGGCATAGGGCATGGGCACGTCCTTGCCGGTGCAGTTGATCACAGGTGCATCAAGATAATCAAACGCGCGCTCCATGATCACCGCCGACAGGTGGTTGCCGATTGAGGCGACGGGCCAACCTTCTTCGACTGTCACACAGCGGTTGGTTTTCATCACACTTGCGATCACCGTGTCATAATCCAGCGGACGCAGGGTGCGCAGGTCGATGACCTCGGCCGAAATGCCATCTTCGGCAAGCTTTTCGGCCGCTTCAAGCGCGTATGTCATACCGATGCTGAAACTGACGATGGTCACATCTGTACCTTCGCGCCAGATGCGCGCCTTGCCAAACGGCACGGTGAAATCATCCAGCACGGGCACCTCAAAGCTGCGCCCGTAGAGGATTTCGTTTTCAAGGAAGACAACCGGGTTCGGGTCACGGATTGCCGATTTCAACAGGCCCTTAGCGTCCGAGGCCGAATAGGGCTGTACCACTTTCAGGCCCGGAACTTGGGCATACCACGCCGCGTAATCCTGACTGTGTTGTGCACCGACGCGGGCCGCGGCCCCGTTGGCGCCACGGAAAACAATCGGACATCCCATCTGTCCGCCCGACATATAAAGCGTCTTGGCAGCAGAGTTGATGATCTGGTCAATCGCCTGCATGGCGAAGTTCCACGTCATGAATTCGACAATGGGGCGCAATCCACCGAAGGCAGCGCCGACACCGATCCCGGCAAACCCGTGTTCGGTGATTGGTGTGTCGATCACGCGTTTGGCGCCAAATTCATCCAGCAACCCTTGGGTGATTTTGTAAGCGCCCTGATATTCGGCCACTTCTTCACCCATGACAAACACGTCGTCCGAGCGACGCATTTCTTCGGCCATTGCGTCGTTCAACGCCTCGCGGACAGTTTGGGTTTTCATCTCGGTGCCTTCGGGCCAGTCGGGGCTGGCGTCCGGGGCAGGGGCCGCGGGCGGTGCAGCCTTGGCAACAACCGGAGCTGCCGGGGTTTTCACCTCGGCTGGCGCTGGTGTGGCAGCGGGGGCGGTTATGTCATCCGCGCTTTCGCCGTCTTCTACGATCACGGCGATGGGTGTGTTCACTTTCACCCCTTCCGTGCCGTCGGCGACAAGAATTTTGCCGATGATACCTTCGTCAACTGCCTCGAATTCCATCGTGGCCTTGTCGGTTTCAATCTCGGCGATGATATCGCCCGAGGAAACAGTATCACCTTCTTTGACCAGCCATTTGGCCAATGTGCCTTCTTCCATAGTAGGGGAAAGGGCGGGCATCAGAATTTCAGTAGCCATGTCTCTTTCTCCTGTCCTAAACGGTTTCTACCGGAACTTCGGCGTAAATGTCTGTCCAAAGCTCGGCCGGATCCGGGATCGGGCTTTCCTTGGCGAAATCGGCAGATGCGTTGACGATTTTCTTGATGTCCTTGTCGATCGCTTTCAGGTCATCTTCGGTCGCATGTTTGCCCGTCAACAAAAGGTCACGCACATGTTCGATGGCGTCTTTTTCTTCGCGCATTTTCTGCACTTCCTCGCGGGTTCTGTATTTTGCCGGATCAGACATTGAATGGCCGCGATAGCGATAGGTCTTGATCTCAAGAATGTAAGGGCCCTTGCCTGCACGGCAGTGTGCGACGGCCTTTTCACCGGCCTCTTTCACGGCAAGTACGTCCATACCGTCAACAGCTTCGCCCGGAATGCCAAAGGCTTCGCCGCGTGTATAAATGTCGGGGGTCGAGGTTGATCGCTTCTGTGATGTGCCCATAGCGTATTGGTTGTTTTCGATCACGAAAATCACCGGCAACTCCCAAAGGGCGGCCATGTTGAAGGTCTCGTAAACCTGTCCCTGGTTCGCCGCACCATCGCCGAAATAGGTGAATGTGACCCGGTCGTTGCCTTTGTATTTATCGGAAAAGGCCAAACCTGCACCCAAGGGCACATTTGCCCCAACAATGCCGTGGCCACCATAAAAATGCTTTTCAGCCGAAAACATATGCATGGACCCGCCTTTGCCGCGACTGTATCCGCCGTCGCGCCCGGTGAGTTCCGCCATAACGCCGTTGGGGTCCATTCCGCAAGCCAACATGTGACCGTGATCGCGATACGTGGTGATGCGCTTGTCCCCCTCGCTCGTCGTCGCCTCGAGGCCCACAACAACGGCTTCTTGCCCGATGTAGAGGTGGCAAAATCCGCCGATCAATCCCATGCCGTAAAGTTGCCCGGCTTTTTCTTCGAATCGCCGGATCAACAACATGTCACGGTAAAATGACAGAAGGTCTTCGGCGGATGTGTTTGATTTTTTTACAGTTTTCTTGGCAGCCATGGGTGGTAAAGCTCCTGCGATGACATCTGCTTTCAAAGTAGTTTAGCGTTAAACTATTTTAAATTCAAACGTGAAAGAGGCGTTTTTCATGATAAAGCGAAAACAAATCAGTATTGTCGCGCGCGCAACCCAGACAAACATGCCTGAAAGTGGGTCGTTTCAATATAGATATGGGGATCAGCGAATGACGATTTCGTCGCCGCGCAACAAGCCCAGAACACTACGGGCTTGTTGATCCAGAAGGTCGAGGTCAAGGTAGGTATCTGACAATCGCAACGTCAGGTTTTCCATGCGTGAAACACGGGCATTGATAGCGGTTAGCTGAGTTTGCAGCGCGTTCCCCTGTGCCTCAATCTCGGCGCGGCGGAACAGGCCGTAGTCCCCTTGCACCGCAGCAAACGTGAAGTAGGCCGCAAGCCCAAAGGCTACAGAAAAGTAGATTAACACGCCAAATGACGGCTTTTTTCGGGTGGTCACAATTGTTGCCTCATGTCTCGCCTCTGTCGGGCGTTTTGTGCAATCTTGCACAAATGGCCGGGTTTGTGAATCCCTTTTGAATCTTGCGTGTTGCGAAGCCCAAGGGCGTCACAAAAACGCGACAGATTAGTCTGTCGGTCTGAGGATGCGGTGTGCGCTGCGCGCACAAGAGACGCCTCCCCGCCCGACCTGTGGTCCGGCGGCTCGGGATGGGGGCATCGTGACATGTCAGATCAGCCGAATGCCCCGCGCGAGGGTGTGCAGCCTCCGGCGGGGATATTTTTGAACAGAAGAAACGAGGTTGCGATTAGCCCGCGACAGAGGCGTTGTAGATGCTGTCAATCGTGTCGGACAGGGCTGCGTCGAATTCTGCGTCTGATTGACCTGCGCCCAGACCTTGGGTCAGCGCACGCGAGAAGCTGGCGATGACACCGGTGTTTTGCGACAGGCGGTCGTTGGCTTCTTCGCGGGAATATCCGCCTGACAACGCAACGACGCGCATTACGTTGGGGTGATCTACCAGAGATTTATAGTGGTTGGCCGCTTCCGGGAGTGTGAGTTTCAACATCACCTCGGTGCCTTCGGGCAGAGCGTCCAGGTTGCGCGTGAGTTCCGCCAAAAGGAAATCTTCAGCGGCGGCCTTATCCGCGATTGTAATGGTGACCTCGGGCTCAATGATCGGAATCAAGCCGTGGCTGAGGATTTGTTGACCCACTTCGAATTGTTGCGCCACGTTGGATAAGGC
>Ga0209344_10002395_pt1 | contig 20964 bp, 19 predicted proteins | sample Cruoilmetagenom6_FD_187293 | JGI IMG/M metagenome (GOLD analysis project Ga0209344, IMG submission 187293) | Oil polluted marine microbial communities from Coal Oil Point, Santa Barbara, California, USA - Santa Barbara Oil Seep Sample 6 (SPAdes)... | ecosystem: Environmental > Aquatic > Marine... | reverse complement strand
ATCCAATTGTTTAAATCTTTCAAAGATATCATTCAGTTTGGCGGAGTCTATTCCTATACCCGAATCAGCAATTTCCAGATTTATTTTTAGTCGTCCCTTTTTTGATTTTTCTCCATAAAAAATCTTAATTGTACCTTCTTCGGTAAATTTTGTGGCATTACTTATTAGGTTGGTAAAAATCTGTTCGGTGCGGGAAACATCCCCGATTACATTCTTGTGATGCAGAATAGTTGCAAAATTTGTCTTTACTTCAATTCCTTTAACTTTTGCCGTAGGTGCATAGATATCCACAATTCTTTGAAGTATAAGAAAGGGACTGAAAACATCTTTTGAAAGTTCTACTTGGCCTGATTCAATTTTATCAATATGGAGAATATTATTGACTAGATTCAATAATATTTTGGATGAATTTTGCATTAATTTCAAAAATTCCTTTTCACTTGTCGAAAGTTGTTTTCCTTCCAAAATTTCAGAAATACTTAAGATTGCGCTCAGTGGCGTTCTTATTTCATGGCTCATATTGGAAAGAAATTGTGTTTTTGCTATTGAGGCATATTCTGCCCTATGCCTTTCTTTTTCAATTTCTGAATTAAGCATCTGTAGTTTTCGATACATAAGTTTGTAACGATGGGACTGTCTTTTGGCAAGTAAAAATGAATAAGCCAGGAGACCAATAAGAAATGACAAAAAAATACCAAGTGCGAGGATAAAATTCTGTAGGTTCGTAGCTCTTAACTCCTCATTGGAATAAAACACAAATTCAAAATTCCAATCACCCTCCTCCCTATCACCAAGGGGGTTTAAGCTTTGCGTAAATATTTGATCGGCTTCAAAATCTTCAATTTTGGGATTATTGTAACTATAAAAAATTTTACCGGTATCATCTTTAATCTGGACACTAAAAAGATTTTGTTTGGAACTTATATTGTCAAATTGGTTTTTAAAATCCATTCCTGCGGATATTGTTCCCTGAAAACTGCCATTGTAATAAATGGGAACATCTACCAAAAAAGCCTTGCCGTGCTGTGTGAGATCTACCCAAGAAGTTATGTTCACCAAGGTATCCTTCGAATTTTCAATCCAACTTTCGTATCGGTACCCTACCGATTTTATGTCTAGATTTAGTACTTCTCGATTGGGGTAAAAAGGTGCTACAAAGTTTATTACGCCCGTGCTATCTATATATTCTATAAATTTAATGGACTGGTTTTGCTTGATAATCCTTTCCGTATCTGGCTTCAAGTAGGTTTTGAATTTGCCATTGCTCTCAACTATACGGTCTCGCATATCTTCAAGAGAAATAATATTGTGGCTAATTATTTTTTTAAAATCCTGGTAAGTCAATGTGCCGGCAATTTCCAATTGGCGGAGTTTGGCCTGTTTTTGATCATTTAAAGTTCTATAATAACTTATAATACATAAGGCAGATAGAAATACAAATAAAATAATAGAAAGCAATGCAAATTTGCCTTTCCGGAAAATGGTTATGATTTTTTTTTGGGGCATTTTTAAAGTTACTAAAAGATTATCTTTTATTATTATAAAGATTTGTTTCAAGAACTTAGATACGCTATTTTGAAGTAGTGTTTTTTGATTTCAAGAAAGAATTTTGCTCTTGCATTAATTTTTCAATATTGGACAAAAGCTGAATATCCTTGGGGGTCTCGACGGTTTTATCCTGTGGGTCTTCTGCTTTTTTCTTAAAACGATTGATGAATTTTATAACCACAAAAATCGTGAACGCAATAATAAAAAAGTCTATCAGCACTTCCAATAGCTCCCCATAACCTATCGCAATTTCTTCTGAAGTTAAACTTTTCTGGCGCAGGATGTATTTTTTATTTGCCAGATTTACACCATCGGTAAGTAACGATAATGGTGGCATCACTATCTTTTTTACAATGGTACTTATCACATTATTAAAGGCTGTACCAATTACGATACCCACCGCCATATCAATCATATTGCCTTTTATGGCGAAGTTTTTAAATTCCTGAAAAAATGAAGCCATGCTACCGTTTAATTTATTTAAAAATAGGAAAGATTGTGAAGAAATAAAAAGGATTTATATGCGACCTGCAATTCGGTCTTTGGCAAGCTGAAGAACAGTGTGGAACTGATCTTCCAAATTCATTTCAGAATTGTCTATTTCAATGGCATCTTCAGCTTTCATTAAAGGCGAATCCGCTCGGGTGGTATCAATATGATCGCGTTGTTGAATGTTCTTCAAAACCTCACTGTATTGAATATTTTCCCCACGCTCCAAAAGTTCCTTGTACCTTCTTTGCGCCCGCTCTTCGGCAGAAGCATTCATAAAAATTTTCAATTCGGCGTGCGGAAATACCACGGTGCCTATATCCCTTCCGTCCATTACAACACCTTTTTCCAAACCCATCTGTTGTTGTTGGGCGACCAACTTGGCGCGTACTGCGTGAATTGTTGCTATCGGACTAACAAATTCTGATACTTCAAGGTTTCTTATTTTGTCCTCTACATCCTTTCCGTTCAGAAAAATATGGGCCTTGTTCCAAGTCGCTTCCTTGTAAAACTTCAAATGGATGGAGGAAAGCGATTCTTTTAATTTTTCAGTATCAAAATGTACTTTGGAAATAATACCATTGTGCATTGCAAAGAGGGTTACAGCGCGATACATAGCTCCGCTATCTACATACACATACCCTAAATGGTCGGCCAGTTGTTTGGCAACCGTGCTTTTTCCGGTAGAGGAATATCCATCAATGGCAATGGTAATTTTTTGCATTATTGTAGGTCTATATTTAGTCCGAAAAAGCTTGAGGAAGCTGCTGTACTATATTTTGAATAGGAATAACTTAACCTCAATTTATTCAATTTAATCGCAAAACCTGCACTTAATCCTGCAAATGCACGTTTTTCGGCTATTCTTAATTCTTCACCTCTTCTAAAATTGTATCCCAATCGTATATTAAAACCACTTTCCGGGAAAAGTTCAATTCCCGCAATCATATGCCGAAAAGCATTATCGATAAAATTAATGTTTTCTTTTTGGGTGTTGCCCTCCAAGTCTGTTTCCTCTCTCGATGGATTTGAAAAAGCAACATTCCATTGTTGCATATTTTCTAAAGTGAAATGCCAGCGAATGGGCACATTTTGAAGCGTCTGCGAAATTCCAAGAATAAGTTCGAAAGGCAGTGGTTCATATTCTTCGTGATAAGGTGTAAACTGGGTACCAAGATTTCGGGCAACTCCCGTAATATGAAGGTCCCAATCTTCGTAAACGTACATGAGGCCAATATCCAGGGCTCCACCAAAAGAAGAATAATTTTCTAATGTTGAAGAAATAAGTTTCACATTTACGCCCACGTGAAAATTGGTAAAAGCAATATTTCTGGCATGGCCCAATGAAAGGGCCACTTCGCCCCCACTGAAACTATTTGTAGGGTTTCCCGCTTCATCGTAGCCGTCAAATTTTCCGTAATTCACATAGGTTACCCCAGCGTGCAACACTTGCGTACGTCTATCCCAAAGATAGGCGTAGGTGGCTGTACCGTAATTTACATCTCCTATATAATTTGTATAATTTAGCGAAAGTTGGTTGTCCATTGCAGGATTGATACTTGCTGGATTGAACAAAGGTTGGGTAGGGTCGTAATCGTAATTAGTGACCACTTTTCCTCCAAGCGCTGCCATACGTGGACTGTTTACAAGGTTTAGAAATTGGTAAGTTGCCTTGCCACCTATCTGTGCTGTCAAAAGCTGAGATATTAATAGGGAAACAACTAAGAAAACCTTTTGGGTCATAGACGTGAGTTACCGTAACTAAAAACTAAACGAATGCAAGTATAATTTATTTTTGCAAAGGAAAGAAAATGAATGATGATTAATGTATAAATGCTTATAACAAATATACATTAATCATCTGTTTACAAAAGGGTCTAAAGTTTTTTGGCGTTTTTTACCTTTTCTTTTGTCAGTGCCAAATCCAACACATCGCTCATATCCTTTACGTAATGGAACGTTAACCCTGACAGATATTCGGGTTTTATCTCATCTATATCGCGCTTATTGTCTTCACAAAGCAAAATTTCCTTTATGCGTGCGCGCTTTGCCGCAAGAATTTTTTCCTTTATTCCTCCCACAGGCAAAACTTTTCCGCGAAGCGTAATTTCACCGGTCATCGCGATGGATTTTTTTACTTTTCGTTGTGTGAAAAGCGATACTAAAGATGTGAGCATCGTTATTCCCGCACTTGGCCCGTCCTTAGGAGTTGCACCCTCTGGCACGTGAATGTGAACATTGTAACTGTCGAAAATATCTGGATTAATACCCAGTTTTTCAGCATTGGATTTAATGTATTCCAAAGCAATTGTGGCAGATTCCTTCATAACCTTTCCAAGGTTTCCGGTCATATTCAAAGTTCCTTTTCCTTTGGAAAGTGTAGATTCAATAAAAAGAATATCACCGCCCACTTTGGTCCAGGCAAGTCCAGTTACTACACCGGCCACATCATTATTTTCATATTTATTACGCTCCAGTTTTGGGGCACCCAGAACCTCGATGATTACTTCATTGGTTACTTTAACGTTGTATTCCTCTTCCATCGCTATTTTCATAGCGGCGTAACGAACCATTTTGGCAATTTGTTTTTCTAAACCGCGCACCCCGCTTTCACGCGTATAGCCTTCCACTATTTTCTCCAGTTGTGGTTTTCCTATTTTCAAAGCCTCGCTATCCATTCCGTGCTCTTTTAATTGCTTTGGAAGTAAGTGCCGCTTTGCGATTTCAACCTTTTCCTCAATTGTATAACCTGTAACATTTATAATTTCCATTCTATCACGCAAAGCTGGCTGAATGGTGCTCAAACTGTTTGAGGTTGCTATAAACATTACCTTGGAAAGGTCGTAGCCCAACTCTAAAAAGTTATCATAAAATGCATTGTTTTGTTCCGGATCAAGCACTTCTAGCATTGCAGAAGAAGGATCTCCCTGGTTACTTGCGGAAATTTTATCAATTTCATCCAGTACAAAAACCGGATTGCTTGTTTCTGCTTTTTTTATGCTTTGTACAATGCGTCCCGGCATGGCGCCGATATAGGTTTTTCTATGGCCTCTTATTTCTGCTTCATCGCGAAGTCCGCCCAAACTCATCCTAACATATTTTCTGCCCAAGGCTTCAGCTACTGATTTTCCCAAGGAAGTTTTACCAACGCCGGGAGGCCCATAAAGACAAAGTATTGGCGATTTCATATCATTCCGAAGTTTCAAAACGGCCAAATATTCTATAATTCGTTTCTTAACATCGTCTAGCCCGTAATGGTCGCGGTCCAATATTTTTCGGGCGCGCTTTAGATCAAATTTATCCTTGCTGTATTTGTTCCACGGAAGGTCCAAAAGCAGGTCCAAATAATTTCGTTGTATGCTGAACTCTGCAACTTGGGGATTCATACGTTGCATTTTTGAAAGCTCTTTCTGAAAATGTTTTTCAACGTCTTTGTTCCATTTCTTTTTGGTGGCACGTTCGCGCATCTCCTCTATTTCTTCTTCCATGGAAGAACCTCCCAACTCCTCTTGAATGGTCTTCATTTGTTGCTGAAGAAAATATTCGCGTTGCTGCTGGTTAATATCACTCTGAACTTTAGACTGAATATCATTTCGAAGTGAAAGCTTCTGGATCTCCATATTCATATATCGAAGCGTTTCCAGCGCGCGATCTTTCAGATTGTTGATTTCCAACAGCGTTTGCTTTTCCTCTACATCAATATTCAAATTTGAAGAAACGAAGTTTATCAAAAAGCTGGAGCTTTCAATATTTTTGATGGCAAATGCAGCTTCCGAAGGGATATTTGGACTTTCCTTAATAATCTTTAAAGCCATTTCCTTTATGGAGTCTATGATTGCCTTAAATTCCTCGCTTTCCTTTTCGGGACGGGCTTCAGCAACTTCAGTAATGGTTGCCGTCATATACGGCGTGGTTGTGATTATTTCAGCAACCTCAAATCGTTTTTTCCCTTGAATGATTACCGTAGTATTGCCGTCGGGCATTTTTAGAACACGGAGTATTTGTGCTACAGTACCTATAGTATTAATATCACCAATGCCGGGTTCTTCTTCGTTTTCGTCTTTTTGGGAGACAACCCCTATTACCTTATTTCCTTTATTGGTTTCATTGATAAGTTTTATGGATTTATCGCGCCCGGCAGTAATTGGTATTACAACACCGGGGAACAATACCGTATTGCGCAATGGCAAAATGGGAAGTATTTCCGGAAGATCCTCTTTATGCATCGCATCCTCATCTTCGGCAGACATGAGTGGGATAAACTCTGCATCTTCCTTTAAATCCTGAAATGACAACTTGTCTAATGATGTAAGTTTTGAATTAGCCATATATATGTTTAGGACATTGTGTCACAAATGTAGTGAGCCCAATGTATTATTGATTAATATTTAAGAATTTCTTATTAAAAGAACACTGATTTTCAACTGTATGAAAGGTTCTCTTTCTTTATATTTCAAGAGTTGTGCCATCTACAGTTCTATTTTATTCTGAAGTGTAACATTCGGATGAAAAGGAAGTCTTTTATAGTAAGTAACCATTTTAAACTATAAAATTATGACATCACTTTTTAGAATTTTCATTGCCCTGACCGTTTTATTATCGGGAAGTATTGAGTTATCGGCCCATAACCAAAATGGCAATTACATAAAGAAATACATAAATGAAACAACCAGAACAGTAAACACCAAACCTTACAGTATTATATCTGTTTCAGGACCTATGGATGTTTATTTGGAAAAAGGAAATGAAGGCGACATAACCGTTACGGCTGAAGCCGCTGTACAGGACAAGATTGTTGTTGATTCTGATGGAGACACACTCACCATTTCCTTAGTCAACAATGTATCCTTACATAACGCCGGAAAAATAAAGATTACCGTTCCTTTTGAGGATATTTCTGAAATATCACTTCGGGGTTCAGGTGAAGTTGAAGGTAAAGATGTAATAAAGACTAACACGATGTCCTTAAATTTATTGGGCTCTGGTAATATAAATGTCAATGTTGAATCAAACACACTGGATGCAAAACTCAACGGCTCAGGAAATATTCAGGTTTCGGGAGCAGCAAAAGATATTGATGCAAAAACAACCGGCAGCGGAAATTTTATTGGCAAGGAATTTATTACTGAAAACGCACAAATATATATTTCGGGATCGGGAGATTCCACGATTTACGCCAAAACTAGTTTGAAGGCAAGAGTTAAAGGTTCCGGTGGCATTTATTATTTAGGTAACCCAGGCACAAACGATGTAAAAGTATTAGGTTCGGGGAAAGTAAAACCTCTATAATAATTTTTGTACAACATACAAAAAGCCGTTTTTGGATTTCCAAAAACGGCTATTGTTTTTTTAAAAATTCTGAATGTTATGGAAGCACTGCCAAGAAAGATCCTCCAGTTATTTGATATACCGATGGATCTTGGCCGGTTTTATCTATTGCGGTAAAATCAAATGTCCCCTCAATTATACCATTTGCAATGTCATAATTTGTAATGGTAAGTATTCCGAGACTTGAAAAATAGGTTATTGAAGTTCCCACCAATGGAGTGTATGTTGCTACAATTTCATCGCCGTCAACTACCTCTGTGCCCATTTCAAAACTATCCTGAGTAACTGTAGCGGGAAAGGTTAATTCCATTCTTTTATCGCCAATAGTAGTTGTGATGGTAATGCGTGGATATTGGTTCACAACCGAAGTTGTTATTTCAATATTGTCTGGGCTATATGTTGCACCGTCCACGTTTGCAGTGAAAGTATTATTCGCTCCAGGCACGCCTTCAAAGTAAGCGGTAAAACTTCCTTCGGTAACTTCTACTACGTCTGGCAGTTGGTTTAGGGGATCAGTTCCGGTAAAAGAAAAGGATGCCTTTAAAATCCCTGCTTCCAAATCAAATTCTGAAATTACAATAGTTCCGGGATTGGAAGTAAGGTTTTCGGCACCTCCTCCTGCATTGTAAAGTGCTATTAATTTTGTTCCGTCTGAAATGTTTACCATATCAAACGTCCCTACCCCCAATGAGCGCGGAACGTCAATACGTATCATCTCTCCAAGTTGGGATTTGGCTTCAATTTTAATCATATGCACGTCACCCACCATAGGCTCGCTAACATTTATCGTATCAGCGATAAAATCAACACCATCTACTTTGGCGAAAAATTCATTTTCAGGATTTCCTGTGCCGCCACCTCCACCGGTGTCGTCAATTACGTACTCTATAGCATTGAAAGCACCATTCGCAATATCAATATTTTCCAAAATCGGATCGCCGTTTCCATCAAGTATTGGGTTTCCATCGCCATCAACCTTTATACGGAAGCCTACAAAACTAAATGTTCCCGTAACCGTACTGGCGCTGGCATCTATTTCCGTAATGTTCATTAGCCCATAACCACCTAATGCATCTGCTGAAATATAGGGGAGTAAATTTACCGACCCATCAAAATAACTACCGCTGTTTTGATTTGCTCCTCCTCCACTTAAATTAAAAGTTCCAACGGCGGCATCTGTTACCGCAAGTATTATTTTTTCACCTCCGGGTTTGGAACCAGTTATAACAAGTTCATTATCTGAAGTAAGTGTTGCCGATACAGATGTAGCGATAAATTCCTGGCCTTCAATTTGTGCCTTAAATTGCCCCTCTTCGGCATCGTTCTGCTCTTCTTGAACAAATTCACCTGTGAGGGGCTCGTTTTCACAGGAAAAAAATTGAAATGCCAAAAAAACCATAAGCATTCCCTTCAAAAAATAAATTTTCTTCATAAATAAGTAGTTTGTAGGTAATAAACGCAAACTTAAACAAAAATTGTTTAACGATTTTTATTTCTTGGTACTCTTAATAGTAAAAACACCCCAGCTATAAAAAATATGACGAGAAATAATATGGAATTTCGCATACTTTCCGTTATGTGGTCAATAAATCCATAAATAAGCATTCCTATAACGATTCCAATTTTTTCCGCAACATCATAAAAGCTGAAATAGGAAGTTGTGTCTTTGGTTTCGGGCAAAAATTTTGAATAGGTAGATCTGGAAAGCGACTGTATCCCGCCCATTACCAAACCTACAACCCCTGCTGTCATGTAAAATTGAATGGGCGCCTCAATAAAAAAAGCAAAAATGCAAATACCCACCCAAATAATATTTATGACAACAAGTACTGGAATATTGCCAAATTTCTCCGAAGCACGGGAAGTTAGAATTGCACCGCCCACAGCCACCAATTGAATTATCAGGATACTCACGATCAATCCCATTGTTTTTGCATCATCACCGTCCCAAGCTATTTCCTGCTCTCCAAAATAAGTAGCCACGAGCATTACGGTCTGGACCGCCATACTGTAAACAAAAAATGCCGCCAAATATCTTTTTAACTGAATATTTTCTGAAAGCGAATTGTACACACCTCTCAATTCCCTAAAACCATTCAGGATAATTTTTGTACTTACTTTTTTTCCGCTTTTGTTTCCCTTCGGAAGAAAATAAAAGGAATACTGGCTGAAGAGTATCCACCAGATTCCAACCGTTACAAAAGACCATCGCATGGCTTTCATGCTTGCCTCTCCCCCTTCGCCAAAACCGAAAATTTCAGGTTTCATTACCATTCCCAAATTAAATAACAATAGTACCACGCTTCCTATATATCCCATCGAGTACCCACGCGCACTTATTCTGTCCTGCTGTTCGGGAAAGGCAACATCGGGTAAATATGAATTATAAAAAACAAGACTTCCCCAAAAACCAATCAACCCAAAAAAGTAAAAAAGAAGACTTATATAAATGTTTTCAAGGCTGAAAAAATAAAGTCCCACGCACGATAACGCGCCGAGGTAACAGAAAAATTTCATAAAATTCTTCTTATTCCCAGCGTAATCGGCAATTCCGGAAAGCAATGGTGAAATAACCGCGACCAACAAAAAAGCCGCTGCGGTAGTATAGCTTATCAATGGTGTACTTCTGATTGCCCCACCAAAAAAAGAAACAGTTGTTACTCCCGCCGCTTTAAATAGTGCTTGATAAAAAATAGGAAAGATAGCCGAAGCAATTACAAGACTATAAACAGAGTTAGCCCAGTCATAGAAAGCCCAAGCGTTCAATAATTTTTTACTTCCTTTTGTTAAATTGGGCATTTTGGGTTAGGTTTTTAAAACCTCTAAACTAATAAAAAATCCCACTTGAAGTGGGATTTTAATTTTTTTGAATAAAGTATTTTATAAAACCTATCTTCTGAAAGTAGTTACGCCAAATTTTCTGGCCTCTGCTTTTGCTTGAGGTGCCCAAGCTTGTATATTCTGAATTCGTGTGCTACTGGACGGGTGCGTACTTAAAAATTCTGGTGGCGTTCCTTGTTCTTGATTCTGCATCCTTTGCCATAATTCTGCGGCCGCCATTGGTTCGTAGCCTGCTATGGCCATTAAAATCAATCCTATATGATCTGCCTCTGTTTCATGACTTCTGCTAAAGGGAAGCATCACACCAAGGTTGGATCCCAAACCATAAGCAGTATTAAAAATTTGTGCGTTTTCCGGATCATTCGCCAAGGCTATATTTCCTGCCACCGCACCCAATTGTTGCAATTGCCCTGCGCTCATACGCTGTTGTCCATGATTGGCGAGGGCGTGCGCAACCTCGTGCCCCATTACCGCAGCCAAACCTGCTTCATCCTTGGTTATTGGCAATATTCCCGTATAAACCACAATTTTTCCGCCGGGCATACACCAAGCATTTATGTCGGGACTTTCAACTAAATTATATTCCCATCTATAATCCGTTAAATACCCTGCGTATCCATTGGCATTCAAGTATCTTTCGGCGGCAGAGGCAATTTTCTGACCCACATTTTTCACCATTTTGGCATTGGCTGTATTGTTCACAACTTTATGCTCTGATAAAAATTCCTGATATTGCTGAAACGCCATCGGCAAAATCTGCGAATTGGGAACTAACGCCAAGGTTTGTTTACCCGTAAAAGGATTGGTACTGCAGGCGACTATTAACGTTCCTAAAAATAAAATGGAGAGTGATTTTAATATTTTCATTTTTAAAGATGGTTTGATTTTTAAATGTTAAAACTAGGAAGATAAATTTTAGCACCGTATTAAAATTATTGTAAAATTGAAGGTTTTAATATTTATTCCACATATATCACAAACTTTAATGTTTCCTTAATAGTGTAGTTTTATCGAAGCCTTTAAATTTATGCAATTTAAAAGTTGGAACGACTTTTGAAACTGAATCCAGAACTTTAAAATTTATATTATGAAAAACATACTTCTATTTTTAGCCCTTTCTACAACAGTTTTATTTACTTCCTGCGAAGGTGACCCAGGACCTCCGGGTGAAGACGGAGGATTACTATTTGCCCAGGTTTTTGAAGCAAATGTGGATTTTGATTATGTTCCTTCCGAGAATATTTATGAAACATCATTTATTCAATTTCCTTTTGAAGTGTTTGAAAGTGATGTAGTCTTAGCATATAGATATGAAGGACGGGGCGATATAGGAAATGGTGAAACGGCCGATATCTGGACACAACTTCCGCAAAGCGTTTTTTATCTTGACGATACAGGCGATGTTTATCAATACAATTTCAACCATACTTTTGTGGACATACAATTCACCATTGAAGGAAATTTTGATCTTACCAATATTGGAGACGATCCAGATCCAACAATAGACCAAATATTTAGAATAGCCGTCGTTCCTGCAGAATTTGCTCAAACAAACCCTTCCATGAAAGACATTTTGGAAGTAATGCAAACCGATGGTTCACAAATTGAAAGAATTGAACTTTAGTGAGAGCTTTGGAAAATGCAAGTAATTATTATTTACGAAGACAAAGTGTATATCTAATCTAAAAATCAATTCAGAATTATGAAATCTTTCAGTTTACTATTAATCACTTTTTTATTTTTTAGTTGCAACTCCCCTGCCCAAAAAAGTAAAACTGTAGAAAAAGAAACCTATAAAGTAAATAAAACTGATGCCGAGTGGAAAGCACAACTCACTCCCGCCGAATACAACGTACTCAGGCACGAAGGTACCGAGCAAGCCTTTTCAAGCGATTTGAATGATAATCACGCTAAAGGCACTTACGTTTGCGCAGGTTGCGGAACACCGGTTTTTGAAAGCGAGCATAAATTTGATAGCGGCACCGGTTGGCCCAGTTTTGACCGCGCCATTGAAGGAAATGTTGCATATTCCACAGATAATAAAGTTGGTTACACCCGCACCGAGGAACATTGTGCCGTTTGTGGTGGCCACTTGGGACACGTTTTTAACGACGGTCCGGAAGAGACAACTGGTAAAAGACATTGTATAAATGGTGTTGCGTTAAATTTTATTCCCGATAATGGAGAAGCCAAATAAATATCCAATAACAAAATCTGAAGCCGAATGGCGTGAGGAACTGGGAGAAAAACGCTACCACATTCTTCGCGAAAAAGGAACTGAATTTCCACGAACCGGAGAATACAATCTTACTTTTGAAGATGGTACCTATGTTTGTGGCGCTTGCCATACGCCTCTGTTTGAAAGCAGCAACAAATTTGAAAGCAGCTGTGGTTGGCCCTCTTTTGACGATTCAATTGAAGGCGCTGTGGAATATATTAAAGATACAACCCACGGAATGATGCGAACCGAGATTCTATGCTCCAACTGCGGAAGCCATTTGGGGCATATCTTTAATGACGGTCCCACCGAGACAGGACAACGATACTGTGTCAATTCCCTTTCGTTGGATTTTCAAAAGAAATAATAGCTAAGATTTCAAATAATAAAAATCCCAAATTCCAAATGATTGCTTTTGGAATTTGGGATTTATTTTTTCAATGCTTTTTAATTTTTTTGGAATTTGGAATTTGTTATTTGAGTATTTTCCTTTGGTATTTTGTAAATTCGTGGCTTCAAAAGAAATCACATAAAATAAAGTAATGAGCAAATACGACGTAATAGTTTTAGGAAGTGGTCCCGGTGGATATGTTACCGCAATAAGGGCTTCGCAATTAGGCTTTAAGACCGCCATTGTTGAAAAGGAAAGCCTTGGGGGCGTTTGTTTAAACTGGGGATGCATCCCCACAAAAGCACTTTTGAAGAGCGCCCAGGTTTTCGATTATCTAAAACACGCCGATAGTTATGGACTTACCGTAAAAGAATTTGACAAAGACTTTGGAAAAGTTGTCGAAAGAAGTCGTGGGGTTGCCGATGGAATGAGCAAAGGCGTTCAGTTCTTGATGAAGAAAAATAAGATTGAAGTAATAAACGGTTTCGGAAAATTGAAGCCAGGGAAAAAAGTTGATGTTGATGGAAAGGAAATTTCCGCAGATCATATCATTATCGCTACAGGTGCCCGCTCGCGCGAACTGCCGAACCTAAAACAGGATGGTGAAAAAGTAATCGGCTATCGTGAGGCAATGACGTTGAAAAAACAGCCCAAGAGTATGATAGTTGTTGGCAGTGGCGCAATTGGTGTTGAATTTGCGCATTTCTATAATTCTATGGGAACTGAAGTTACAATCGTTGAGTTTTTACCCAATCTGGTTCCTTTGGAAGATGAAGACGTTTCAAAACAATTTGAACGTTCCTTCAAAAAAGCTGGGATTAAAGTGATGACGAATTCTTCCGTAGAAAAATTGGATACTTCGGGAAAATTGGTAAAAGCGACTGTTAAAACCGCAAAAGGCGAAGAAACGCTGGAGGCTGAAATAGTGCTTTCCGCAGTTGGAATTGCTTCAAACCTTGAAAATATTGGATTGGAAGATGTTGGTATCGTTACCGACAAAGGAAAAATAATGGTAAACGATTGGTACCAAACCAACATTCCGGGTTATTATGCCATTGGCGATGTGGTTCCCGGTCCTGCCCTAGCGCACGTTGCTTCTGCGGAAGGTATCACTTGTGTTGAAAAAATCGCTGGGCTTCACGTAGAGCCAATCGATTACGGAAATATTCCTGGTTGTACATACGCAAGCCCAGAAATTGCAAGTGTGGGTATGACCGAAAAACAAGCAAAAGCTGCAGGTTACGAACTTAAAGTTGGAAAATTCCCTTTCAGTGCAAGCGGAAAAGCAAGTGCATCTGGTGAAAAGGATGGTTTCGTAAAAGTAATTTTTGATGCAAAATACGGCGAATGGCTAGGCTGTCATATGATTGGCGCCGGAGTAACTGATATGATTGCCGAAGCTGTTTTGGGAAGAAAACTGGAAACTACAGGCCATGAAGTATTAAAAGCAATCCACCCACACCCAACCATGAGCGAAGCTGTAATGGAAGCTGTCGCCGATGCTTATGGGGAAGTGATTCACTTATAGCTGTAAGCTGTAAGCTGTAAGCTGTAAGCTGTAAGCTGTAAGCTGTAAGCAAAATTAAAAAAACCGCATGTTTGCGGTTTTTTTAATTGTCTTTTTTCTTTTTTCTTGGTTCTTGATTCTTGATTCTTGGTTCCTAATTCTTTGTTCTTGAATTTTTTAAATAAAACTTTGCAAAGCCAATTCATAACTCTGCAATCCAAAACCAACGATTATTCCTTTGGCATTGGGTGAAACGTAGCTTTTATGTCTAAAGTCTTCACGGGAAAAAGTGTTTGAAATGTGGACTTCCACGACAGGAGTATCAATGGCACGGACGGCATCGCCAATGCCAACTGAAGTGTGTGTGTATGCGGCTGCATTCAATATAATTCCATCGTAACTATAGCCTGTTTCTTGCAATTTATCTATCAATTCGCCTTCAATATTTGATTGAAAATAGGAAATTTCCTGATTAGCGTATTTCTTCTGTAGCTTTTCAAAAAAATCGTTGAAGGTTTCGTTGCCGTAAATATCGTTTTCCCGTTTTCCTAAAAGATTTAGGTTAGGACCGTTGATGATTATTATTTTCATAGGTTAAAGATAAAAATAAAAAAAGCAGGAAATAATTCCTGCTCTTATAAAAGGTATTAAATATAATTTTAGAAGGAAAATCCTGCCGAAAGTTGAATTACGCTATTGCGTTGTTTATAGCCATCAATATCGAGTGGTCCGAAATCAATATCGTTATCATCCGTAATATCTGTGAGACCAATAACATAGCGGGCACTGAAAAATACTCCATTGTTCAATCGATAGGAAGAACCAAATACTAAGCCAATATCTAAAGTGTTATAAAAATCCTTAACATCATCTTCACCAGATTCGTCTCCTTCAAAGCCCGATTCCTCATACTCATTTTTTGCAGAAATTAAAATCCCAAATTGTGGCCCGGCTTCCACACTTAAGCCATCAAAAATGTAATATTTAGCCATTATGGGAATGTTTATATAATCTAATTTAAATTTCTCTTTGCCAATAACTATACTATCACCAAAACTAGCATCATATTCTGATTTTGCTCCTTGTCCAGAATATAGAAGCTCAGGTTGAATGGCAAATTTTTCAGAAATAGGGATTTCAACTACCCCACCGATATGAAAGCTTGTACGTCCATCATAATCATCTGTAAAGTCACCGCCAACTGATGCAAAGTTTACACCTGCTTTAGCACCTATACGCAATTCTTGAGATTCGGCCGTACCAATAGTTAGGATAGTTACTACAATAAAAAGTAAAAGTTTTTTCATAATTGAAAGTTTTAAAATTTGTGTATTAAAAATAGACAAAACATTTAAATAGAACCAATTAGCTTTAAATAAAAAAGCGGAAGATTTCTCTACCGCTTTTCTATTATAATAGAATTTACTTTAATTAAAGAAATAACCAACGGATACGCTAAGAACAGAATTTTTAGCATCAAAACTTTCGCCCTCAAAATCTTCAAAAATTGAAGTAAAGCCAATAACATAACGAGCTTGGAAAAATAGATTCATTGGTAATACATATTGAGCACCAATACCCACGCCTAAATCTAAAGTTTGAATGGTATCATCCTCAAAATCTACAGAATCTCCATCAAATTCCTCATCTGCTGTAATATTAAAACCAATTTGAGGACCTCCTTGAAGACTGAAGCCATCTGCCACGGTAACATCAACCATAATTGGTAAATTTATATAACCCAAACGTCCCTTCACATCTTCATCTTCACCAATATCATAAGAATAACCTTGATTAGAGAATAGAAGTTCAGGTTGCAAGGCAAGCAATTCAGAAAATTGAAAGCGAGCTACAGCTCCTACATGAAAACTAGTACGACCATCCAAATCATCTACATCATCACCATTAAGAGATGCAAAGTTTGCCCCAGCTTTCGCTCCAATACGGAAATCCTGTGCTTGAGAAGAGGCTACGGTTAAAGCTACAAAAGCAGCAAAAAGTAAAATTTTTTTCATAATTAAATTGTTTTAAAATGTTAGTTAATGAAATCGAAGATAAAAAAAAATCCAATAAATAAATAAATATTTGTAGGCGGCAAAAGTTTTTCAATAAAAAAAGCCACTTAAATAAGTGGCTTTCAATATATTAAATTTTAATTTTATTTTTATAGGAATGAATATCCTAAAGCTACTGAAAACACGCTGTTTTTACTGTCGCTCCCTTCAACAACTTTGGTGAGTCCAAAATTATACCGTGCATCCACACGAACTCCAAAAGGAAAATCATACCCTGCTCCCACTATTCCGGAAACATCTGTCTTTTCGGCTTCTATCGATTCTTCAATATCTCCAAATACAGTTGAAATTTTATCATCCACGATAAATCCAAACTGCGGCCCCGCCTGTACATTCAGTCCCTGCACCAAATAATATTTCAGTACTACCGGAACGTTTACATACGTTAAATCAAAATCGCCCGCATCAAATTCAGCTCCCTGTTGTGAATACAATAAGTCCGCTTGAATCCCTACTTTATCCGTAAACTTTATCCCTGCAAAAATACCCGCCTGAAATCCGGTTTTGCTGGAAAAATCATCAACGTCAGTAATATTTGCAAAGTTTGCCCCTGCCTTTATACCAAGATCTATTTCCTGCGAAAAGGCGGTTGTTCCTATACATAATGTAATAACTGCTATAATTAATTTTTTCATAATATAATTGGGTTTTGAGTTTTAAATGAAACGCAAAGATACCTTTAATGTTATGCCCTAAAATACATTTAGTTTTTTGTTAACTATTGTTTTTAATGGTAATATAGCAGAATGAAGTGGCAACAAAGTTTGAAGGATTATCAAAATTACCTGCGCCTGGAACGCGGACTTTCTGAAAATTCCATTATCAACTATTCCCTTGATATAAAGAAATTGATGCATTGGTTGGAAACCAATGAACTAACCATTTCCCCTATTTCAATTTCTGAAGAAACTTTGCAACAATTTATTTATGAAATCGCAAAAAAAGTAAACCCACGTTCCCAAAGTCGTCTTATTTCAGGATTGAAGGGATTTTTCAATTACTTAATTTTTGAAGATTACCGAAAAACAAATCCTTTGGAACTCATTGAAGCACCAAAACTTGGAAGAAAGCTTCCGGACACATTGGCCGTTGAAGAAATAGACGCACTGATAAACGCTATAGATTTAAGCACAAAACAAGGGGAAAGAAACCGCGCAATACTTGAAACCCTTTATGGCTGCGGACTCCGTGTCTCAGAACTTACAACTCTTAAAATATCCGATTTATATTTTGACGAAGGTTTTATTAAAGTAACCGGAAAGGGCGATAAGCAGCGGTTGGTTCCGATTGGGCCAACAACGGAAAAGTATATTACCATTTATAGGAAGGAAATTCGAGTACACCAAGAAATTGATGCCGCGGCAAAGGATACGCTTTTCCTAAACCAGCACGGCCGACAATTGACGCGGGCAATGATTTTTACCATCGTAAAACGTTTGGCTGAAAAAGCGGGCATCCGCAAGACCATTAGCCCGCATACCTTTCGTCATTCATTTGCCACCCACCTTCTCGAAAACGGTGCCGATCTGCGTGCCATTCAGCAAATGCTGGGACACGAAAGCATAACAACCACTGAAATCTACACGCACATAGACAGAAAACATTTAACAGAGATAGTCAATAAATTCCACCCAAGGAAATAGGAATTATATGTACTTGCCTGCGTGTTGCCTTGGTTAAAAAAAAACTAAACTTTCCAAATTCCTTCGCATTACAACTACTCTTTTGTAAATTCAAAAGAAAATTAAAAAAAAGCGAACTAAACTATGAAAACATTAAAATTTGAAAACGGAGATACAATGCACGCGATTGGTTTGGGCACTTGGAAGGCCACCGGCAGCGAAGTGAAGAAAGCCGTAAAAGATGCGATTCACGCTGGGTATCGTCATATAGATACTGCAACCGCTTACGGAAACGAGGAAGCAATTGGCGAAGCACTATCCGAAATTTTTGCTGAAGGCGAAATATTCCGCGAAGATGTAGTTATAACTTCAAAACTGTGGAATGATTCACACGCTGAAGGCCAAGTACGACCCGCATTGGAAGATTCCCTTAAAAAATTGAATATCGATTATTTAGATCTTTATTTAATCCATTGGCCCGTAGCTTTTAGAAATGGTGTAGATTCCCCTAAAAAGCCAGATGATTATCTAACCCCCGAGGAAGCCCCAATAATTGAAACGTGGAAACAAATGGAAAAAGCTAAAAATGACGGGCTGGTGCGCCACATTGGTGTTTCCAACTTTAGTGATATTAAATTAAAAGACCTTATTAGCAAGGCAACCATAAAACCTGAAATGAACCAAATAGAACTTCATCCGCTTTTGCAGCAGGACGATTTATTGAAATATTGCAAGTCTGAAAACATCCTTCTCACCGCCTATTCTCCATTGGGATCGGGAGATAGATCTGAAAATATGAAAGGAAAGGAGGAACCCAATCTTTTGGAAATAAAAACTATTAAAGAAATTGCGAGAAAACACAATGCTTCGGAAGGGCAAATATTAATTAGTTGGCACAACCATCGTGGCACTGCCGCTATTCCCAAATCTACAACCAAAGATCATATTGAAGAAAATTTCAAAGCCGCATCCATAGAATTGGATGATTCTGATATGAAGGCAATTGCTGGACTCGACGAACATTATCGCTTTATAACCGGTAAATTCTTTGAGGAACCCAGCAAAGGCTACAAAGATATTTATGATGAAAACTCACCAATTGTCGAAGGAATAAAAAAGGGAATTGGTAAAGTGAAAAGTATTTTATAATATAACGCTTTATCACAGACATAATCCCTGTATTAAAATAAAAAAAGCTCCAAATGGAGCTTTTTTATTTCGAGGAAATTATTCCTTTAAAGAACCTCTATTTTGCAATATTCACAGCACGGGTTTCGCGAATAACAGTAACTTTTACCTGTCCCGGATAGGTCATATCTGTTTGAATTTTTTGTGAAATTTCAAAGGAAAGTTGTGCGGCTTTTTCGTCGCTTACTTTTTCACTTTCAACCATTACGCGTAATTCACGTCCCGCCTGAATGGCGTAAGCTTTATTTACGCCACCAAATCCGAAGGCAATATCTTCCAAATCCTTCAAACGTTGAATATAACTGTCAAGCACTTGGCGTCTTGCTCCAGGCCTTGCGCCACTAATAGCATCACAAACCTGAACAATTGGCGATAATAAACCAGTCATTTCAATTTCGTCGTGGTGAGCTCCAATTGCATTGCAAACCTCTGGTTTCTCACCATACTTTTCGGCCCATTGCATTCCTAATAATGCGTGCGGCATTTCGGTTTCGGTTTCTGGCACTTTTCCTATATCGTGAAGCAGTCCGGCACGTTTTGCAAGTTTGGCGTTTAAACCTAGTTCCGCAGCCATTACACCGCAAAGTCGTGCGACCTCACGCGAGTGGTGCAAAAGGTTTTGCCCGTAAGAAGATCGGTATTTCATTCTACCCACCGCCTTTATAAGTTCGGGATGTAAACCGTGGATTCCCAAATCGATAACGGTTCTCTTTCCTACCTCGATAATTTCTTCCTCTATTTGTTTTGTGGTTTTTTGCACTACTTCTTCAATACGTGCGGGGTGAATACGTCCGTCAGTTACCAATTTGTGAAGTGATAATCGCGCAATTTCCCTTCTAACGGAATCAAAACAGGAAAGAATAATGGCTTCGGGAGTATCGTCAACAATAATCTCTACGCCTGTGGCGGCTTCAATGGCGCGAATATTTCTACCCTCGCGACCGATAATTCTACCTTTCACATCATCACTTTCCAGATTAAAGACAGAAACACAATTTTCAACAGCTTCTTCAGTTCCGATGCGCTGTATGGTATTTATAATTATTTTTTTGGCTTCTTGCTGGGCGGTCATTTTTGCTTCTTCCATGGAAGATTGCACATATGCCATTGCCTGGGTTTTAGCTTCATCTTTTAAGCTTTCCATAAGCTGCGCCTTTGCATCCTCTGCAGATAGACTACTTATTACTTCCAGTTGTTCCACTTGGCTTCTGTGAAGTTTATCTACTTCGCCTTGTTTTTTGTCGAGTATGGAAAGTCTTTCGTCGTAATCAGATTTTTTTATTTCAACTTCATCATTAAGTTTCTTTGATTTAGCAAGTTCACTGGAAACTTGTGATTCTTTGTCGCGGATTCTTTTTTCGGCTTCTGAAATCTTTTTGTCACGGTTCAGGATTACTTTTTCATGTTCAGCTTTCAATTCCAAAAACTTTTCCTTTGCCTGAAGTATCTTGTCTTTTTTTATGGTTTCAGCTTCAGATTTTGCCTCTTTCAGTATAGACGATGCGCTTTTTTTTGCTCTTATTATAAGCTGGGATGCGTTGTTGCGCTCCAGTATTTTCGCAATAAAAAATCCTATCGCAATACCAACGATGGCTCCAATTACAGGTATTAATATTTCCATTTTTCGTTGATTTATATGTATAAAAAAAGCCTACATCAATATATTTATTTTGAATAAACTCCTTAAAATGAATGTTTAGGGCTAACAAGCTGGTCAAGTATCCGCTCAAAGACGGCTCGCTTTTACAACTTCAACT
>Ga0209344_10002394_pt1 | contig 20966 bp, 14 predicted proteins | sample Cruoilmetagenom6_FD_187293 | JGI IMG/M metagenome (GOLD analysis project Ga0209344, IMG submission 187293) | Oil polluted marine microbial communities from Coal Oil Point, Santa Barbara, California, USA - Santa Barbara Oil Seep Sample 6 (SPAdes)... | ecosystem: Environmental > Aquatic > Marine... | reverse complement strand
CAGATGATCGTGAAGATCATCACGCTCAGCTTGGCGGTCTCCAGCAGCGCATCCTTCAGTTCGGTCAGGCGCATCCCGCGCCATACCGCCATAAGGAAGACGATGAAGGCGCCGATCGCACCACCCTCGGTCGGGGTGCCCCAGGCATCGCCGCCAAAGGGGTTGTAGACGAAGAAGATGATCGTCACTACGACCAGCAGGATCGGCAGCGCGGGCGGCAGTGCCACCAGCCTTTCGCGCCATGTGAAGCCACTGACCGGCGGGCCGAAACCCTTGATCGTCAGCGCCATGAAGATGATCAGTGCCGCATAGACCAGCGCCGAGAATGCGCCCGGGATGAACCCGGCCAGCAGAAGCAACCCGACATCCTGCTCGACGATGATCGCGTAGATCACGAGGATCGTCGAGGGCGGGATCAGGCTGGCCAGCGTGCCGCCCGCCGCCACGACGCCGGCGGCGAATTTCTTGTTATAGCCGATGGCCAGCATCTCGGGGATGGCGATGCGCGCAAAGACCGCCGAGGTCGCCACACTCGCGCCCGAGACCGCCGCGAAACCTGCGGTGGCAAAGACAGTCGACACCGCCAGGCCGCCAGGCACCCAGGCGATCCATCGCTTGGCCGCCTCGAACAGGGCGCGCGTCAGCCCGGCGTAATAGGCGAGATACCCGATCAGGATGAAGGTCGGGATAAGGCTCAGCGCCTGCGAACTGACCTTGGAATGTGGCACCTGCCCGGCGGTCTTGGCGGCCACGGTCAGCGCCCAGCCGAATTCCTCGGGCGCGTAGCCCTTCTTGGACCAGAAGATCCAGATCAGCCCGACCAGCCCGGCCAGACCCGCGGCAAAGGCCACGCGCATCCCCAGCACGACAAAGACAAGCAAGCCCGCAGTGACCGCAAGGCCGATATCGATGGGTTCCATCACGCGCCCCTCTCGTCGCTGTCGTTGGTGTCACCAAAGCCGCCGACATGCACGGCCTCATGGGCCGCCACCGCCGCCGCATCCAACACCAGCGGCACGCCGATCGGCTGCGACAACCCATAGATAAAGGCGCGCGCATAACCCCAGAGCTGCAGCACAAGACGCAGGCACATCACCGCGAAGGCCACCGGCACCAATAGCTTCGCAGGCCAGAGCGGCAGCGCGATATCCATCGAGCTGTCCCGGCTCCAGAGCGGCGCACCCCAGTCGAAACTGCGGCCGAAATGCGCCCAGCTTCCCCAGACCAGCAGCGCCATCAGCACCAATACCGCCAGCGTAGTCAGGAACTCGACCACATAAAGCGTGCGCCCCTTAAGCACACCCACGACGATATCCATGCGGATATGCCCGCCATCACGCTGCACATACGAGATCCCCATCACCGCGATCAGCGGCATGGCCTGTTCGATCCAGTCGACATACCCGGGCAGCGGTTGATTGAAGAAATTGCGTCCGCCAACCGAGAAGACTGCCAGGAACATCAGGCCAAAAACGGCCAGCCCACTCAGCAGCGCCAGGATGCGCTCGATACGGTAAAGGCTTCGGTCGATCCGGCTGAGACGGCTGGAATCGGACAGAACAGATGCGGCGCCTGCCATGTCTGCCCCCTTGATTGCTATCGGAATTGATGGGTCCGCCGCACCGCGAGCATGTGCCGGGTGCGGCGGGTCTTTTCGTCAGCTTGCGGGGCTCACTTGCCCTTGAGCTCGGCCAGCTTGCCGGTGGCGAAGTCATAAAGCTCCTGTGCGGGCAAACCGCGCGCGCTCATGTCCTCGACCCAAGCCTCGGCTGCGGGTCCGGCAACTGCATCTTCAAAAGCGGCCAGCGCATCCGCGTCATAGCTGATCCGCTCGATGCCGCGCTCGTCCAACGCCGGACCCCAGGCTTCCATCGTGTTGTTGGTGTAGAAATCCACGTAGTAATCCAGCGCCTCGTCGATCGAGCTCATCAGCGCCTCGCGATGCGCATCGGGCAATGCCTCAAGCGCGTCGGTATTGGCGACCACCGGGCAATTCACCGTGCCGGGATTGAGGTTGGTCGTCCACCACTTGGCATTCTCGATGGTGCCGAAGGCCATGTGCGCATGCGGCGCAAAGGCGGCGGCGGAAATCACGCCGCTATCCAGGGCCTGGCGCACTTCGGTCGCCGACATCGAGGTCGGCACCGCGTCGACGGCCTCCATCGCCTCGCCGATACCGCCAGTCGCGCGCACGCTCAGACCTGCGAAATCATCAAGCGTGCGGGGCGCGTCGCCAAGACCCACGAGGTTGTATTGCGGCATCGGCGAAGGCATCAGCAGCGTGGCATTCCAGCGCGCCAGATCTTCCTTGACGGCAGGATGCTCATAAAGCGCCATCGACAGCTCGCGTTCCTGCTCCAGCGTTTCGACACCCAGGAACGGCAGTTCCAGTACGGTGATCGAGGGGTTCTTGTCGCGGTGATATCCGGCACAGAACTGCGCCATCTCGAAGGCGCCGATGCTGATCCCGTCCAGGTTCTCGCGGTTGTTGGACAGGCCGCCATAGCTGATGTTGAGGGTGAATTCACCGTTGGTCTTTTCGGCCACAAGCTCGGCCAGCTTTTCGGTGTTTTCGGTGAACGCGCGGCGCTTGCCCCAAAGCGAAACGTTCCATTCCGTCGCCATCGCCTCGGTTGCGAAAGCAAGGCTGATCGCGGCCACGGCCACACGGCCAAGAATCTTCTGCATGGTCTCTCCTCCCAAAATACATGCGGATATGATGCGGGAAGTATCGGGAAAACCGCTCCATTCGCCAAGGAAGAAAACCGCGTGCATACCCGTGCTCAGCCTGCGGATTTCCGCAGGCTAAAGCAGCGCCTCCTTGTCGAGTGCCAGTTTCACGATCTTTTCGTTGAGCGTGCGCCGCCCGATACCCAGCGCTTCGGCCACCGCGTCCATGCGCCCCTCATGGGCCTTGATCGCCTTGCCGATCAGTTCGCGCTCAAAGGCTGCGACCGCTTCGCGCAGGGTGTCGGGCACATCATCCTGCAAGGGGTCGGTGCGCAGCGCCTGCGCGACCGAGCCACCGCCACGGCGCGCCGCCAGCACCCGGCGTTCGGCGACATTGCGCAGCTCACGCACATTGCCCGGCCAGTCATGCGCCATCAGCGCGGCAATGTCGTCCTGGCCAAGCGGCGGCGGGGCGGCCTCGTGGACGCGGCCAAGCTCCTCGGTGAAATGGGTCAGCAGCAGGACCAGATCGTCGCGGCGCTGGCGCAGGGTGGGCAAGTTCAGCATCATGGTGTTGATGCGAAACAGCAGATCCTGACGCAGCCGCCCTTCGGCGACAGCCTGTTCCGGGTCCTCGTTGGTGGCCGATACCACCCGGAAAGCCACCGGAACCGGCGCGCTGCCATCGCCGGGCAGAATCTGCTTGTCCTCGATGACGCGCAGCAGCTTGGCCTGCACCTCCAGCGGGCATGAACAGACCTCGTCAAGAAACAGCGTGCCGCCATCCACCGACAAGAGCCGCCCGCCCTGTCCGTCCATGCCGCCAAACATCTCGGCGGCGAAACTCTCGGGCGAAAGCGCCGCGCAATTGAGCGCCAGGAACGGCCCGTCGCTATGCTCGGACAGATCGTGAAGCGCCCGCGCGACCAACTCCTTGCCGGTGCCGGTTTCCCCCGCGATCAGGACCGGGGCGTCGCTCTCGGCAAGGTCCAGGATATCCTCGCGCAGCGCGCGGATCTCTGCGGCCTCGCCCAGGAGCACACGGTCAAGCCCCGACAGCCGCAGCAGCCGCGCCTTGAGGCGCTCGTTGCTTTGCCTCATGTGGTGCTGGTCGGCTGCGTGGCGCAGAATCGTCAGCAAGCGGCGCGGCTCATAGGGCTTTTCGACGAAACTGTAGGCGCCATCCTGCATCGCCTTCACCGCCATCGGAATATCGCCATGCGCCGAAATCAGCACCAGGGGCGGCGATATGCCCGGCACAAGGCCCGCCAGCAGATCGAGCCCCGACATCCCGGGCATCCGCACATCCGACAAGATCACGTCAGGCTGGAACGCGCCCAGGCGGTCAGCCACCCGTTCGGCGCGCGCCACCGCCTCGACCCGCCAGCCATCGGCCTCCATCAGCTCGACAAGGGACTCGCGCATGGACCTGTCGTCATCGACCAGAAGAATACTGCGTGTCTGAGCCCGGTTCATTCGGCGGCTTCCTCTTCCTCGGCATGGGCCAGCGGGATCTCCACCCGGAACACGGCGCCGCCCGCCTGCGCATTGCGCGCCGTGATCCGGCCGTGATGTTCCTTGACGATATTACCCGAAATCGCAAGGCCCAGCCCCATCCCGCGCCCGCTTTCGCGCGTTGTAAAGAACGGCTCCTGCAAATCCGACAGCGTCGCATCGCCAAGCCCGTGACCGCTGTCCCGCAGCTCGAACCACCCGGTTCGCGCGGCCATGCCGATCCTGACCAGAAGGCGGCGTTCGTTGCTGTCGTCCAGCGCGTCCATCGCGTTGCGCAACAGGTTCGTCATCACCTGTTCCAGCCGCAGCTGATCGCCGCGCACCACAACCGGTTCGTCCGGCGCCTCCAGCGTCACCTCGGCCTCGACCTGCTGGATATTCGGCTCGATCAGTTCCAGCGCGGCCTGCATCGCCTGACGCAGATCGACTTCCCGGAACCCCTCGTTATCGGTGCGGGCGAAGAACTTGAGCTGCCGCGTAATGCCCTCCATCCGGTCGACCAGCGCCGATATCCGCGGCGCGACCTTTTGCGAGATGCCGTTGCTCATCTCTGCGGCCGCCAAGTGGTTGCGGATCGCCGCCAACGGCTGCCCCAGTTCATGCGTCACCGAGGCCGCCAGCTGGCCCAGCGCCGCCAGGCGGCTGGCGCGCTCCAGCTCGCCCTGGGTGCGCTTGAGCTGGCGTTCTGCCAGCTTGCGCTCTTCGATCTCGACGGCAAGCCGTTCGTTGGCCTGCCGCAGCTGCGCCTCTTCCGCGACCGAGCGTTGCAGCGCCGCGCCGATCCGGTTCGTGCGGCGCAATTGCGAGAAGATCAGCACCAGCGCCGCCAGGATTGGCACCACCGCCGCAACCAGCAGGCTGCGCGCCACGGCCCGGTCATCGCTGGCGAAGTAATGCAGCTCCCAGCCATGCGGCAAATCGTTCGCGGTCAGGTGAATCCGCGGCACACCGCCAATCTGCGCCCGCGCCCCTTCAAGCGGGGTCCAGTCCAGCGGTTCCAGTGGCTGGCCGGGGAACTGTCGCGACCGGCGGATCGCCTGCTGCTGGTCCGGCGACAGCGCGCGCAATGCGCGATATCGCCACTCGGGCGTCGATGACAGCAACACCACCCCGGCCCGGTTGGCCAGGAACACCTGTTCGCCCGCCTCGCTCCAGCTGGCTTCCAGCTTGGACAGATCGAGCTTGATCGCCACGACCCCGATCACCGCGCCCGCGCCCTCGCGCACCGCGTCGGCGATGAAATAGCCCGGCAGCCCGGTGGTCGCGCCGATCCCGTAGAAACGGCCCTGCTGCCCGGCAATGGCATCGAGGTAATAGGGCCGGAACGAATAGTCCTGCCCGACGAAACTGCCCGGCTGGCCGCTGTTGGAAGCCGCAATCGTCAGCCCGTCGCGACGCATCAGATAGATCGCATCCAGCCCGGATTGGCGTGCGAAGGCGGCGAAACGGCGGTTCAGCCCCTCGGTGCCCGCGCCTTGGGCGGTCTCGATCACGAAAGGATCGCGCGCCAGCACATAGGTCAGGTGCGAGAACCGCTCCAGCTCGGCCAGAACGGTGCTGCGAAACAGCGACAGGCGGCCTTGGGCCTTGGTCCGCTCTTCGGATTGGAAATAGCTGAGCGACACCCAGAAAATGGATGTCGTCACCACGGCCACGGCCAGAAGGGCAAGAAGGGCATGCAAGCGGCGCATATCCATCGATTGTCGCTCTTGCCCATGATTGCAAGGGTTTTTGTGTGCCCCGCGCGCCAACCCCCTCAAAAGCGAAAGGCCCCGCTGTTCCGACAGCGGGGCCTCTCCATCAGTTGCGCAAAGCGCCTGGTTCAGTCGTCGCGGCTCTCGGGCGTGTCGACAAAGGTGTCGAACGCGTCGCCCCCGATCACATCGTCCTCGACCGGCGCTGCCAGCGCGGCGGCGGCTTCGGCCTCCTCGCGGCGGGCTTCGATCACGACATTGTCGCGGCTCTGGGCAATGTGGCGCACCTTCTGGGTCGCACCACCGGTGCCCGCCGGAATGAGGCGGCCCACGATGACGTTCTCCTTGAGGCCCACCAGCTTGTCGACCTTGCCCTGAACCGACGCTTCGGTCAGCACGCGGGTGGTCTCCTGGAAGGAGGCCGCCGAGATGAACGAGCGCGTCTGCAGCGAGGCCTTGGTGATGCCCAGAAGGATCGGCTCACCGCTGGCGGCGCGGCCGCCCTTGGCGATCGCCTTCTCGTTGGCCGCGGCCAGTTCCGCCTTGTCCACATGCTCGCCCTTGAGCAGGGTGGTATCCCCGCTTTCAAGGATCTCCCATTTCTGGAGCATCTGGCGCACCACGACTTCGATGTGCTTGTCGTTGATCTTCACGCCCTGAAGACGATAGACCTCCTGCACCTCGTTGATCATGTAATCGGCCAGCGCCTCGACACCCATGATCGAAAGGATGTCATGCGGCGCGGGGTTGCCGTCCATGATGTAGTCGCCCTTCTGGACATAGTCGCCTTCCTGGACGGGAATATGCTTGCCCTTGGGCACCATGTATTCCACCGGCTCCATCGACTCGTCGGCAGGCTCGATCGTGATGCGGCGCTTGTTCTTGTAGTCGCGCCCGTAACGGACATAGCCGTCGATTTCGGCGATGATCGCGTGATCCTTGGGACGGCGAGCCTCGAACAGTTCGGCCACCCGCGGCAGACCGCCGGTGATGTCCTTGGTCTTGGCGCCCTCGCGCGGAATCCGCGCGACAACGTCGCCGGCCTGGATCGGCTCGCCTTCCTCGATCGACAGGATCGCATCGACCGACATCGGATAGGTCACCGGGTTGCCCGCATCATTGCGGACCGGCTCGCCATCCTCGCCCACGATAAGGATCTCGGGCTTGAGCTCGTTGCCCCGCGGGGCAGCGCGCCAGTCCGAAACGATCTTCTGGGTCATGCCCGTCGCGTCGTCGGTCACGTCACGCAGCGACACGCCGGTCGTCAGGTCGACGAATTTCGTCGTGCCCGCCTTCTCGGCCAGGATCGGCAGCGTATACGGATCCCACTCGAACAACTTGTCGCCACGGCTGATCTTGTCGCCGTCCTTGACGAACAGCTTGGTGCCGTAGCCGATCTTGTGGCTTGCCAGTTCGACATCGTTGTCGCCCATGATCCGCAGCTTCATGTTGCGGCCCATGACCAGCGTCTCGCCCGAAGAATTCTCCAGGGTCTGCGCATTGTCGAACACGATCGTGCCCGACTGGCTGGCTTCGAGGAAGGACTGCTGACCACCCTGCGCAACGCCACCGATGTGGAAGGTCCGCATCGTCAGCTGCGTGCCGGGTTCACCGATCGACTGCGCCGCGATGATGCCCACGGCCTCGCCGGTGTTGACCATCGTGCCGCGTGCCAGGTCGCGGCCATAGCACATGGCGCAGACGCCATCCTCGGCCTCGCAGGTCAGCGGGCTGCGGATACGCGCGGTCTGCACGGCCGCCACCTCGATCGCGTCCGCGGTGCGTTCGTCGATCAGCTGACCTTCCTTGACGATCACCTCTTCGGTCGCCGGGTTCAGGATGTCCTCGGCCGCGACACGGCCCAGCACACGCTCACCCAGCGATGCCACCACCTCGCCGTCATTGACGGCGGCTTCGGCGGTAATCGCGCGGTCGGTGCCGCAATCATGCTCGCGCACGATGCAGTCCTGCGCCACGTCCACCAGGCGGCGGGTCAGGTAACCCGAGTTGGCGGTCTTCAGGGCGGTGTCCGAAAGACCCTTACGGGCGCCGTGGGTGGAGTTGAAATACTCCAGCACGGTCAGACCTTCCTTGAAGTTCGAGATGATCGGCGTTTCGATGATGTCGCCGTTCGGCTTGGCCATCAGGCCGCGCATCCCGCCGAGCTGTTTCATCTGCGTGACCGAGCCCCGCGCGCCCGAATGGGCCATCATGTACACGCTGTTGGGCTCCATCACCGCGCCGTTCTCGTCGCGGATCTCGGCCGAGATGGTGTTCATCATCGCCTCGGTCACCTGGTCGTTGCATTTCGACCAGGCATCAACCACCTTGTTGTATTTCTCGCCCTGGGTGATCAGGCCGTCCATGTATTGCTGTTCGAACCCTTTCACCTGGTCGCGGGTCTCTTCGACGATGGTCCACTTGTCTTGCGGGATCACCATGTCGTCCTTGCCAAAGCTGATGCCGGCGCGGAACGCCTCCTTGAAGCCCATCGACATGATCTGGTCGCAGAAGATGACCGATTCCTTCTGGCCGCAATAGCGGTAGACGGTGTCGATCGTCTGCTGCACTTCCTTCTTGCGCAGGAGCTTGTTGACCAGGCTGAACGGCGCCTTGGCGTTGAGCGGCAGAAGCGCCCCGATCCGCACCCGGCCGGGCGTGGTCTCGACGCGTTGCATCACCTCGTTGCCTTCCTCGTCGATCTGCAGGACGCGCGCTGTAATCTTGGCGTGCATGTGCACTTCGCCTGCATCCAGCGCGTGCTGCACCTCGTCGATCGAGGAAAAGGACATGCCTTCGCCCTTCATGCCTTCACGCATGATCGAGGTGTAATAGAGACCCAGAACCATGTCCTGCGAAGGCACGATGATCGGCGCGCCGTTGGCGGGCGACAGAACGTTGTTCGTGGACATCATCAGGACCCGCGCTTCCAGCTGTGCCTCAAGGCTCAGCGGGACGTGCACGGCCATCTGGTCGCCGTCGAAGTCGGCGTTGAAGGCCGAACATACCAGCGGGTGAAGCTGAATGGCCTTGCCTTCGATCAGCATCGGCTCGAACGCCTGGATACCCAGACGGTGCAGAGTCGGCGCGCGGTTCAGCAGCACGGGGTGTTCGCGGATCACCTCGTCCAGGATGTCCCAGACTTCGGGGCGTTCCTTTTCCACCAGCTTCTTGGCCTGCTTCACGGTCGAGGACATGCCCTTGGCTTCAAGGCGCGAATAGATGAACGGCTTGAACAGCTCCAGCGCCATCTTCTTGGGCAGGCCGCATTGATGCAGCTTCAGTTCCGGGCCGGTCACGATGACCGAACGGCCCGAGAAATCGACCCGCTTGCCCAGAAGGTTCTGGCGGAAGCGGCCTTGCTTGCCTTTCAGCATGTCCGAAAGCGATTTCAGCGGGCGCTTGTTGGCACCGGTGATGACGCGGCCGCGGCGGCCGTTGTCGAACAGCGCATCGACCGATTCCTGCAACATCCGCTTTTCGTTCCGCACGATGATATCGGGCGCGCGCAGCTCGATCAGGCGCTTGAGGCGGTTGTTCCGGTTGATCACGCGGCGGTAGAGGTCGTTCAGGTCCGACGTGGCGAAGCGGCCACCATCCAGCGGCACCAGCGGGCGCAGCTCGGGCGGGATGACCGGGATCACCGTCATCACCATCCATTCCGGACGGTTGCCGGATTCGACGAAGCTCTCGACGACCTTCAGGCGCTTGATGATCTTCTTGGGCTTCAGTTCGCCAGTGGCCTCGGCCAGGTCAGCGCGCAGCTGCTCGGCCTCGGCTTCAAGGTCGATGTTCTGCAGCATCTCGCGGATTGCCTCGGCGCCGATATTGGCGGTGAAGGCATCCATGCCATAGGCGTCCTGCGCGTCCATGAACTCTTCTTCGGTCAGCATCTGACCATAGCTCAGGTCCGTGAGGCCCGGCTCGATCACAACGTAGTTCTCGAAATAGAGAACCCGCTCGAGGTCGCGCAGGGTCATGTCCAGCATCAGGCCGATGCGCGAGGGCAGCGACTTGAGGAACCAGATATGCGCACAGGGCGCGGCCAGTTCGATATGGCCCATGCGCTCGCGGCGCACCTTCTGGAGCGTGACCTCGACGCCGCATTTCTCGCACACGACGCCGCGGTATTTCATCCGCTTGTATTTGCCGCACAGGCATTCGTAATCCTTGATCGGACCGAAGATGCGCGCGCAGAACAAGCCGTCACGTTCGGGCTTGAACGTGCGGTAGTTGATCGTCTCGGGCTTCTTGATCTCGCCATAGGACCAGCTCAGGATACGCTCCGGGCTGGCCAGGCTGACCTTGATTTCGTCGAACACCTTTGCGGGGGCGTTCGGGTTGAACGGGTTGTTCATAAGTTCCTGGTTCATGTTCAAATCCTTGAAGGCTGGCAGAGGGGATGGGGACGGCGGGGGGACCCGCCGTTATTCCTCGTCCTCCTCTGCATCCAGGAGTTCCATGTTGAGGCCGAGGCCGCGGACTTCCTTCACCAGAACGTTGAAGCTTTCGGGCACGCCGGCCTCGAAATTGTCCTCGCCCTTGACGATCGACTCATAGACCTTGGTCCGGCCCGCCACATCGTCCGACTTGACGGTCAGCATTTCCTGAAGCGTATAGGCCGCGCCATAGGCTTCGAGCGCCCAGACTTCCATCTCGCCGAAACGCTGGCCGCCGAACTGCGCCTTGCCGCCCAGAGGCTGCTGCGTCACCAGGCTGTAAGGCCCGGTCGAACGCGCGTGGATCTTGTCGTCCACCAGGTGGTGCAGCTTCATCAGGTACTTGACGCCCACGGTGACCGGGCGGCTGAACTGCTCGCCCGTGCGTCCGTCGAAAAGGACCGACTGGCCCGACTCGTCGAACCCGGCGCGGCGGAGCGCGTCGTTGACATCCGCCTCCTTGGCGCCGTCAAAGACCGGAGTCGCGATCGGCACACCGCCGGTCACGTTGCCTGCGGCTTCGACCAGTTGGCCTTCGTCCATGTCGACGATGCCCTCTTCATAGACATCGTCGCCATAGGCCAGTTTCATCGCCTCGCGCACCGGCGTCAGGTCGCCCGAGCGGCGGTATTCCTGAAGCGCCTCGTCGATCTGGATACCAAGGCCGCGCGCGGCCCAGCCCATATGGGTCTCGAGGATCTGACCGACGTTCATACGCGAAGGCACACCCAGCGGGTTGAGACAGAAATCGACCGGCGTGCCGTCCTGAAGGAACGGCATGTCCTCGATCGGGACCACCTTGGAGATTACGCCCTTGTTGCCGTGACGCCCGGCCATCTTGTCGCCCGGCTGAAGCTTGCGCTTCACCGCGATGAAGACCTTGACCATCTTCATCACGCCCGGCGGCAGGTCGTCGCCGCGGCGAACCTTCTCGACCTTGTCCTCGAAACGGGCTTCCAGGGTGCGTTTCTGCGCTTCGTATTGCTCGTTCAGCGCTTCGACGATCTGGGCATCCTTTTCGTCCTTGAGCGCAAGCTGCCACCACTGGCCCTTGGTCAGCGTGTCCAGCAGCTCTTCGGTGATATCCGAATTGGCCTTGACGCCCTTGGGGCCTTTCACGGCGACCTTGCCCAGGATCAGGGACTTGAGGCGCGCATAGATGTTGCGGTCGAGAATTCCCAGCTCGTCATCACGGTCACGGGCCAGACGCTCGACTTCCTCGCGTTCGATCTGCAAGGCGCGCTCGTCCTTTTCCACACCGTGGCGGTTGAAGACGCGAACCTCCACGACCGTGCCGTAATCGCCCGGCTTGACGCGCAGCGAGGTGTCGCGCACGTCGCTGGCCTTTTCGCCGAAGATGGCGCGAAGCAGCTTTTCTTCCGGGGTCATCGGGCTTTCGCCCTTGGGGGTGATCTTGCCCACCAGGATATCGCCCGGCTCCACATCGGCGCCGATATAGACGATGCCCGCCTCGTCGAGGTTGCGCAACGCTTCCTCGCCGACATTGGGGATGTCGCGGGTGATCTCTTCCGGCCCCAGCTTGGTGTCGCGCGCGGCCACTTCGAATTCCTCGATATGGACGCTGGTGAACACGTCATCCTGCGCGATCCGCTCCGAGATAAGGATCGAGTCCTCGAAGTTGTAGCCGTTCCAGGGCATGAAGGCCGTGATGACGTTCTTGCCCAGCGCCAGTTCGCCCATATCCGTGGACGGACCGTCGGCGATCACCTCGCCCTTCTGGACGGTGTCGCCCACCTTCACCAGCGGACGCTGGTTGATACAGGTGTTCTGGTTCGAGCGCTGGAACTTGCGCATCCGGTAGATATCCACGCCCGGATCGCCGATCTCGAGATCCTCAGTGGCGCGCACGACGATACGTGCGGCGTCGACCTGGTCGATCACACCGGCGCGGCGCGCCATGATCGACGCGCCCGAATCGCGGGCAACGACGCCCTCGATCCCGGTGCCGACCAGCGGCGCCTCCGAACGCAGCGTCGGCACGGCCTGACGTTGCATGTTGGAACCCATCAACGCGCGGTTGGCGTCGTCATTTTCCAGGAACGGAATGAGCGAGGCCGCAACCGAGACCAGCTGCTTGGGGCTTACGTCGATCAGGTCGACGCTTTCGTTGGGCGCCAGCATGTATTCGCCCGACTGCCGGGTCGACACGAGGTCATTCACGAAGCGGGCATCATCGTCCAGCTTGGCGTTGGCCTGCGCCACGGTGTGACGCATTTCCTCGGTGGCGGACATATAGACCACCTCGTCGGTGACCTTGCCGTTATCCACCTTGCGGTAGGGCGTTTCGATGAAGCCGTATTTGTTGACCCGCGCAAAGGTGGCGAGGCTGTTGATCAGACCGATGTTCGGGCCTTCCGGCGTTTCGATCGGGCACATCCGGCCATAGTGGGTCGGATGCACGTCGCGCACCTCGAAGCCCGCGCGTTCACGCGTCAGACCACCCGGCCCGAGCGCCGACAGGCGCCGCTTGTGGGTGACTTCCGACAGCGGGTTCGTCTGGTCCATGAACTGGCTGAGCTGCGACGAGCCGAAGAACTCGCGCACCGCGGCCGCTGCGGGCTTCGCGTTGATCAGGTCCTGCGGCATCACCGTGTCGATCTCGACACTGCTCATGCGCTCCTTGATGGCGCGCTCCATGCGCAGCAGGCCGACGCGATACTGGTTTTCCATCAGTTCGCCGACCGAACGCACCCGGCGGTTGCCGAGATGGTCGATATCGTCGATATCGCCCTTGCCGTCACGCAGCTCGACCAGCGCCTTGATGCAGGCGACGATGTCCTCTCGGTCCAGCGTGCGTTGCGTGTCGGGCTTCTCGAGCGCGAGGCGCATGTTCATCTTGACCCGGCCCACGGCGCTCAGGTCGTAGCGCTCGGAATCGAAGAACAGCGTCTGGAACAGCGCCGAGGCGGCCTCTTCCGTGGGCGGTTCGCCCGGACGCATGACGCGATAGATGTCCATCAGCGCGGTTTCGCGGTTGCGGTTCTTGTCCATCGCCATGGTGTTGCGGATGTAGGGACCGACATTGATGTTGTCGATGTCCAGAACCGGAATGTCGGTGATACCCGCGTCGATCAGTTCCTTGACAGTGCCGCCGATGATATCGCCGTCCTTGTCACGCTCCAGCGTCAGCTCGTCACCGGCCTCGACATAGATCGCACCGGTTTCCTCGTTGATGATGTCGCGGGCGACAAACTTGCCGACGATCTGCTCGAACGGCAGCAGCAATTCGCTGACCTTGCCCTCGTCGATCAGTTGCTTGACGGCGCGCGGCGTGACCTTCTTGCCCGCTTCGCCGATCACTTCGCCGGTCTTGGCGTCGACCAGGTCATAGGTCGGGCGCGTGCCGCGCACACGCTCGGGGAAGAACTTGGTGACCCAGCCCTTGTTCTTCTTCAGCTTGTAGTCGACCGTATCGTAATAGGCATCCATGATGCCTTCCTGATCCAGGCCCAGCGCATAAAGCAGCGTGGTCACCGGCAGCTTGCGGCGACGGTCGATGCGGGCGAACACGATGTCCTTGGCGTCGAACTCGAAATCCAGCCACGACCCGCGATAGGGGATGATACGGCAAGCAAACAGCAGCTTGCCCGAGCTGTGGGTCTTGCCCTTGTCATGGTCGAAGAACACGCCGGGGCTGCGGTGCATCTGGCTGACGATCACGCGCTCGGTGCCGTTCACGACGAAGGTGCCGTTCGGGGTCATGAGCGGCATGTCCCCCATGAACACGTCCTGCTCCTTGATGTCCTTCACCGATTTGGCGCCGGTATCCTCGTCCACATCGAACACGATGAGGCGCAGCGTGACCTTCAGCGGGGCGCTGTAGGTCATGTCGCGCTGCATGCACTCCTCGACATCGTATTTCGGGCGTTCCAGATCGTAATTGACGAATTCCAGCACGCTGGTTTCGTTGAAATCCTTGATCGGAAAAACCGACTGGAAGACACCCTTGATGCCTTCACCGTCCAGCGGATCGGGCTGATCGCCCGATTTCAGGAACAGGTCATACGAGGATTTCTGAACCTCGATGAGGTTCGGCATGTCAAGAACTTCGCGGATTTTGCCGAAGTATTTGCGCAAACGTTTCTGGCCAAGGAAGGTCTGAGCCATGTGTCTGGTCACCTTTCGTTTCTCACCGGCCGCACCTGCTGTCGGGCTCCAGCAGCACGGCCTTTCGAGATGGCGGGTGCGATCCATTCCCGGCCTCTGTCCCACCAGAGGCCTCCCGATCGCTAGAACCTCGCCTTAGAAAAACCCTGCATTCTCAGGGCCTTGCTAAGATAGGTTCGGCTGGGCCCGGAATTCCGGACCCAGCCACATGTTTTCAACCGGGCTCAGCCCGGAACGCCGATTACTTGAGTTCGATCTCGGCGCCAGCTTCTTCGAGCTTCGTCTTCAGCTCTTCGGCTTCGTCCTTCGAAACGCCTTCCTTGACGGCCTTGCCACCGGCTTCGACCAGGTCTTTGGCTTCTTTCAGGCCCAGACCGGTGATCGCGCGGACTTCCTTGATCACGTTGATCTTGGAGGCGCCTGCCGATTTCAGGATGACGTCGAATTCGGTCTGCTCTTCGGCTTCTGCACCGCCAGCGTCGCCAGCCGGGCCAGCCATCATCACAGCGCCGCCAGCGGCGGGCTCGATGCCGTATTCGTCTTTCAGGATGGTTTTCAGTTCTTGTGCTTCGAGAAGCGTCAGTCCAACGATCTCTTCAGCAAGTTTTTTCAGATCAGCCATTGTTCAGCTCTTTCCATTTAAGATGTGTTCCAACGTCGGGCCTGGACCCATACGCGGATATTCCAGTTGCCTTGCTTACGCGGCTTCGGCCTTCTCTTCGATGGTCGAAAGGATGCTCGCGATGTTCGAAGCAGGTGCGCCAATTGCACCGGCGATGTTCGAAGCGGGTGCGCCCAGCATGCCGGCGATCTGAGCAAGAAGCTCTTCGCGCGAAGGCATGTCGGACACGGCTTTGACACCGGCACGGTCCAGAGCGTCCGTTCCCATTGCGCCGCCCAGGATCTCGAATTTCGAGTGGTCCTTGGCGAAACCCTCTGCCACCTTGGCGGCGGACACAGGGTCTTCGGAATAGGTCAGAACGGTCATACCCGAAAGGAAGCCAGCAATGCTTTCGCACGGCTTGCCCTCAAGGGCGATCTTGGCGAGCCTGTTCTTGGCGACGCGAACGGATGCCTCGGCCGCGCGGGCGCGCGCTCGAAGATCCTGCATCTCGGCAACTGTCAGACCCGCGTAGTGGGCTACCACTACGACGCCAGAGCTTTCGAAGATCTGGCCGAGTTCCTCGACCACTTTCTCTTTCTGGGCTCTATCCACAGTTTCACTCCAGTTTGGGGGGTTTCCCCCCGGCTCAGTTTTGGCGGGTTACCCCGCCGTTCGGGTCCAAAGTCAGGGTCCCGAGCCAAAGATCACCCGAAGGCAACGGCCTTCGCTGAATCTCATCTCGTTCCCCATCTCAGGAAGGAATTATAGGGCGTTCGCCCAACCCTCCATCTCGGACAGGACGGTGCCGGAAAACGGCCCCGCCATTCGCCCCGGCCCCGAAGGGCCGGTGCAAATTCTCATCTCATTCCGCCGCGGCGTTGTTCACGTCGACGCTCACGCCCGGCCCCATTGTCGAGGTCAGCGAGATCTTCTTCATGTAGGTGCCCTTTGCACCGGCCGGCTTGGCCTTGGACACGGCGGCCACGAAGGCGCGCACGTTCTCGACCAGCTTGCCTTCATCAAAGGACGCCTTGCCGACACCGGCGTGAACCACACCGGCTTTCTCGGCCTTGAACTGCACTTCGCCGCCCTTGGCGTTCTTGACCGCCTCGGCCACGTCCATGGTGACCGTGCCGACCTTGGGGTTCGGCATGAGGTTGCGCGGGCCAAGAACCTTGCCCAGGCGACCGACGATCGGCATCATGTCCGGCGTGGCGATGCAGCGATCGAAATCGATCTTGCCGCTCTGCACGGTTTCCATCAGATCCTCGGCACCGACGATGTCGGCCCCTGCGGCCTCGGCTTCTTCGGCCTTGGCGCCACGGGCGAACACGGCGACGCGCACGTCCTTGCCGGTGCCGTTGGGCAGGCCGACGACGCCGCGGACCATCTGGTCGGCGTGGCGCGGATCGACACCCAGGTTCATCGAGATCTCGATGGTCTCGTCGAACTTGGCCTTGGCGTTGGCCTTGATCAGGGCCACGGCTTCTTCGACGCTCAATTCTTCCTTGCCGGCGAATGCTTCACGGGCGGCGCGGATACGTTTTCCAAGCTTTGCCATCTTACTTCACCTCGATGCCCATTGAGCGCGCGCTGCCGAGGATGATCTTCATCGCGGCTTCGATATCGTTCGCGTTCAGGTCTTTCCACTTCGCTTCCGCGATCTCGCGCACCTGCTTGGTGCTGACGCTGCCCGCGGTGTCGCGGCCCGGCGTCTTGCCGCCGGATTTCAGCTTGGCGGCCTTTTTCAGGTAATAGGACGCCGGCGGCGTCTTGATGTCCATTTCAAAGGACTTGTCCTGATAATAGGTGATCAGCGTCGGGCACGGGGCACCGGGCTCCATGTCCTGCGTCTTGGCGTTGAACGCCTTGCAGAATTCCATGATGTTGATGCCGCGCTGACCCAGCGCCGGACCCACAGGGGGGGACGGGTTCGCCTGACCTGCGGGCACTTGCAGCTTCATCTTGCCTGCGAGTTTCTTGGCCATCTGGCCTCTCCTTCTTTCCAACTCCCCTCCGGGCGCGCCCTTCGGGGTCTCAGTCGTGTGGTCCGGTCCGGATGCCGCGGCACCCTCGCCTCCCACGGTTCACACGTCAGGCCTGCTTGGTGACCTGCGTGAATTCCAGTTCCACCGGGGTTTCCCGGCCAAAGATCGACACCGTCACCTTGAGGCGCTGGTTGTCTTCGTCCACTTCCTCGACCATGCCGTCGAAATCCTCGAACGGGCCGTCGTTGACCTTGACCTTCTCGCCCACCTCGAAATGGATGAGGGTGCGCGGCGAATCCTCGCCCTCCTGGACGCGGTTCAGGATCGTGTTCACCTCGGCATCGCGCATCGGCATCGGGCGGCCCTGCGGGCCAAGAAAGCCAGTCACGCGGTTGATCGAGTTGATCAGGTGATAGCCCTTGTCCGACATCTCCATATGCACCAGCACGTAACCCGGCATGAAGCGGCGCTCTGCCGTCACCTTCTTGCCGCGACGCACCTCGATCACCTCTTCGGTGGGCACCAGAACCTCGTCGATATCCTCTTCGAGATTCTGCTCGGCTACGGATTGTCTGATCTGCTCGGCGATTTTCTTCTCGAAATTCGAGAGAACACTGACCGAGTACCACCGCTTCGCCATATTAGAGATGCCCTTGTCGTTTGCCGGCCGCGACAGGCCGAAAGTCTTTCATTTCCGGGGCTTTCGCCCAAAGTCCCCGAAACAAAAATCGGCGCGCAACCTGATTCGCCGCGCGCCATGTCTCGGAGTGTGCAGCCAATTACCCGCGATCGCCCTTGGATTCAAGGGCCAGTGCGGGATTTTCTTGGTTTCAGCCGAACATCGACAGGATACCCTGCAAGCCACTGCGAATGCCCAGATCGACCAGCGCAAAGAATACGGCCGTCAGCGCCGCCATGATCAGGACCATCACCGTGGTCAGCAGCACCTCGCGGCGCGTCGGCCAGACCACCTTGGCCACCTCTGCGCGGACCTGCTGAATGAATTGGAGCGGATTGGTGCGTGCCATGGGCGCTGTTCTTCTCTCGTTTGATCGCTTGAACGGCGACATACGCGGCCATGCGCGCGAATTCAAGGCCCCTGACGCCCCCCGGCCCTGCGCCTCAACATTCGCGGTTGCGCGCGGCAAGCCTCTCGAACGGGTCCGGCGCATCATCGGGCAGGCCCGGTGCGTCACCTGAAAGGTCCGGCATTGCCAGACGCGCCGCCCATCTTTCGGGCAGCCGGTCCAGCACACGATCCCACCAGAGCGCAAACCCGTCGGCCCTGCGGCGCGCCCGCGCGGCCCGCGCAGGCCAGCGCCTCTCATAGCCCGACCAGATCCGCGCCGCGCCCGCCGCGGACCGCTCATGGCCCAGCGTCAGGTAACAGATCAGCCCGATCCAGAACGTCACCAGCACGATGAGCGGCAACAGGAGCGGCTTCCAGACCATCACCAGCGCAAGCGCCAGAAGCCAGACATGCTTCCTGCGCGGCATAAGGCGCCGACGCTGCGCAGCATTGTGCATCGGCGCGGCGGCCCCGGCCGGACTCGGCGCAGGTGCGGGCTCGGGCGGCGCCAGTGTCGGCAGCCGCTTGTGGCGCACCGGGCGCTCCTCGTCCTGCATGACCTTGCGGACCATGTCGCGCGCAGTATCGGGCGCATCGACGTCCGCAGCACGCGCGCCGGGCACGCCTTGCGCAGTCCGCGGCCGTTCATCGCCGCGATATGTCGGGTTTTCGCTCATGACAGCTCGCATTCAATTCCACGCCCCCACGCAGAAAAACGCCCCCGGCATCCCGACCGGCGGCATTCACGTCATCTCTAAGGCCGAACCGTGGCAGCAATGCGGCACGACTGCGGCGAATACGTGGCGCGCGCCCGAAGCGCTCACAGCAAGAAGGCCCATCCTCGCGGCGGACCGGTTGCGGCGGTTCTTCATGTCAGGGAAGGTGGTTGGCAGGGGCAGCAGGGCTCGAACCCGCGACCTACGGTTTTGGAGACCGTCGCTCTACCAGCTGAGCTATACCCCTACGCCAAGCGCGGGATTACGCCATCGCTTGACGGGAATCAAGCCGCCTTGGCGCGTTTTTCCATCGCATCGGCCAATCTTCTTGCCCTGCTCCGGTTCAGGCCGCCGACCGGGCCGCATGGCGCGGGCTCTGCACGACGCCCTTGTCGAAAAGCTGCGCGATCTCGGTATCGCTCAGCCGCGCCACATCGCCCAGGATTTCCTCGGTATGCTGGCCCAGCGCCGGGGCCGGCTCGGGCCTGATGCGCGGTCGCGCAGAAAACGCCCCCGGATGCCCCGGCACCGGAAAACGCCCAAGCCCCGGCTGGTCCAGCATCGAGAACATCGGGTTCGCCTCGCTCAGATCGGGGTCTTCCCGCAGCGCCTGTTTCACGCTTCGGAAAACCGACCATGTCAGGCCGCGCGTCTCGAACTCCTCGGCGAAATCCTCGACCCGTCGCGCCGCGAACCAGGGGCGCAGGATCGCGGTGATCTCGTGGCGCAAATCCCAGCGCACGCCCTCGTCACGCAGATCGCGCCCGCTTTGCCGCGCCAGCGCCTCCATCGCCTCGCCGCTTCCGGTGGCTTTCACCAGCCCCGCCCATTGCCGACCTGTCAGCCCGATCACCATCACCCGGCGTCCGCAGGCACAGATGAAATCCTGGCCATATGCGCCATAAAGCGCATTGCCCGCCTTGGTGCGCTCGGGCCCGTTCACCACTGCATCGCCGATCATCCCCAGATGGCCGATCGTCGCCGCCGCCACGTCCTTCAGGGCAATCTCCACCTCCTGCCCCTCGCCGTGGCGCAGCCGGTGTCGCTCGGCAGCCAGGAGAGACGAGACCACCATGTTGCCCGCTATCAGATCCCAGGCCGGCAGCGCCGCGGCCACCGGTGCATCATGGCCCTCGGGGCCGGTCATGTCGGGAATGCCCAGCGCCGGGTTGACCGTGTAATCCACCTGCGGGCGGCCCTGCCTGTCACCCATCAGCGTGACCATGATCAGGTCGCGCCGGTACTGGCTCAGCGTCTCGTGATCCATCCAGCCGCGCACCCGCAGATTGGTCAGAAACATTCCCGCATCCTTGCCCGGGGCGGTGATGATCCGCGTCACCAGCGCCTGCCCCTCGGGGCTGCGCATATCGACGGCGATGGATTTCTTGCCCTTGTTGAGCCCCGCCCAGAACAGGCTTTGCCCCGATGGCGCCAATGGCCAGCGCCCCGCATCGAGCCCGCCTTCGATCCGATCGAAGCGGATGACCTCGGCACCCATCTGCGCCAGCGTCATCCCCGCCAGCGGCACCGCCACAAAGGCCGATCCCTCGACCACGCGCATTCCGTTCAACATCCTGTTCATACCGTTTCCTCCCAGATGGCGGTGGCCTGCATGCCCTGGTGCCCCTGTTGCCCGCTGCAAAGGTTCAGCGCGCCGCTCTCATCCTCGTCGCCCATGATCTCGAGGGAGCGGCTTTCGCCGGGGCTCAGGAAAACCGGATGCACGGCGCGAAAATCGAAATGGCGCGGCGGGCGGCCCTTGTGGGCGCTCGCCGCCCGGATCAGCCAGCTTGCCTGGAGCGGGGCATGGACGACAAGGCCGGGGTAATGTTCGACACCCTGCGCATAGGGCAGGTCGTAATGAATGCGATGCGCATTGAAGGTCAGCGCCGAGTAGCGAAACAGCAGCGCCTCGCTCAGCGCGATCTGTTCATGTAGCGCCGGTGTTTCGGGCAGAGGCCGCGTGGCGGGCGGGCGGAACCTGTCCGGAATGTCCAGATAGACGATATGCTGGCGCTCCTCGATCGCCAGCCCGCGCTCGCCGTGAATGCGGTGATCGACCGACACCATCACCATCGGCCCGGTCTTGCCCTCCTTCTCGGCGACCCGGCTGATAAAGGAATGCCGCGTCAGCCGCTCGCCC
>Ga0209344_10002392_pt1 | contig 20982 bp, 15 predicted proteins | sample Cruoilmetagenom6_FD_187293 | JGI IMG/M metagenome (GOLD analysis project Ga0209344, IMG submission 187293) | Oil polluted marine microbial communities from Coal Oil Point, Santa Barbara, California, USA - Santa Barbara Oil Seep Sample 6 (SPAdes)... | ecosystem: Environmental > Aquatic > Marine... | reverse complement strand
GCAGGCTGCACGCGGCGCGGGCAAGCGTCAGGTACTCCTTGGCCCCTTGGAAGCTGGGCGTATCGGTCAGAACGCTCAGACAGGACGCGCCGCCTTCTTCGTAGGCCACAGCCAGCGCCTCGGGGTCGAAATCCTCGCGGATCAGCCCCTTGGACGGACTGGCCTTCTTGATCTCGGCAATCAGGCCATAGCCCTGTTTGCTGGCTTGGGTCAGCGCCTCCTGGAAATTGCGCACAGGGGGGGCAGCGATGGCGCGCTCGTGCATCTCGTCGGGCGACACCTCCTGCTTGGCTGCTGCCACTTCCTCGAGCTTGTAGGCCTTGATCTTTTCCAGGATGTTGGGGGTAGTCATTTGGTCTCCGATGTCACTTGGGCGAGGGTTTCCAGCCGTGTGCGGGCGGCCCCACTGTCGATACTCTCTCGGGCCTGTGCAACCCCCGTCTTGAGGTCGGGCGCATGGTCGGCGATTACCAGCGCTGCGGCGGCATTGAGCAGGACCGCGTCGCGGTAAGCGTTCTTTTCCCCGTTCAGCAGGGCCCGGAAAGCGATCCCGTTCTCCTCGGGTGTTCCGCCGAGAATATCCTCGAACGGATGCACCGGCAGGCCGAAATCTTCGGGGTGCAGTTCGCACTCCTTGACGCTGCCATCAGTCTCAAGCGCGGCGACCCAGGTGACGCCGGTGATGGTCATCTCGTCGGTGCCGTCGCTGCCATGCACCAGCCAGGCGCGCTCTGATCCCAGCAGGCCCAGGGTTTCGGCCATCGGGCGGATCAGGTCGCGTGCGAATGCACCGGTGAGTTGGCGTTTGACGCCCGCAGGGTTGGTCAGCGGCCCGAGGATGTTGAAGATCGTGCGCGTGCCCAGCTCGGTCCGGGTCGGCATGACATGGGCAATCGCAGGGTGGTGCATCGGCGCCATCATGAAGGCGATACCGGCCTTTTCAAGCGCCTTTTCAGCAACCTCCGGGCCGACCATCACGTTGACGCCCATCTGGCCGAGGGCGTCGGCGGCGCCCGACTTGGAACTGAGGTTGCGGTTGCCATGCTTGGCCACGGGCACACCCGCCCCCGCGACCACAAAGGCCGTCGCGGTCGAGATGTTCAGCGTGCCTTTGCCGTCGCCTCCGGTGCCAACGATGTCCATCGCGCCTTTGGGGGCGCGCACCGGTTTGCACTTGGCGCGCATGACAGCGGCGGCGGCGGTATATTCGTCTACCGTTTCTCCGCGCGTGCGCAGCGCCATCAGCAACCCGCCGATCTGGCTGGGGGTCGCCTCGCCTTCAAAGAGGTGGTCAAAGGCGGTCTCGGCTTCGGCGCGGGTGAGCGGGCGGTCGGCGGCGATGCCGATCAGGGGTTTGAGGTTGTCACTCATGCGGGAACCCCGGCTTTCTGCGGCATCATGTCGAGGAAATTCTTGAGCAGCGCATGCCCATGCTGCGAGGCAATCGACTCGGGGTGGAACTGAACGCCGTGGATGGGAAGGCTCTTGTGTTGCAGTCCCATGATCGTGCCATCCTCCAGCTCTGCGGTTACTTCCAGCACCTCGGGCAGGCTGGCGCGCTCGACCACGAGGCTGTGATAGCGCGTGGCCTCGAACGGTGATGGCAGTCCGGCAAAAACGCCTTTGCCCCCATGCTTTACCTGTCCCATCTTGCCATGCACGATCTCGGAGTGGCGCACCACTTTGCCGCCAAAGGCCTGTCCGATGGTCTGATGCCCCAGGCAAACGCCCAGCAACGGAATGCCCGTTTCGGCCGCAGCCGCCGTCAGCGCCAGACAGATCCCTGCCTGATCCGGGTCGCAGGGCCCCGGTGACAGCACGATGCCATCCGGGCGCAACGCCATCGCCGCCTGCACATCCAGCGCGTCGTTGCGCCTGACCAGCACCTCGGCATCCAGTTCGCCCAAATAATGCACGAGATTGTAGGTAAAACTGTCGTAGTTATCTATCAAGAGCAGCATTTTGCGCCTCGTGCGAATGGGGGGTGGAGGCCGGGGCCTTGGTCGCGATATACATGTTCAGGGTTAGCTGGCACCGTCAAGAGGCGCAAACAGCGGTAGGGATGAATTAGAGATGGCACAGGGTTTTTTTGGAGGGATAATCGCCGGCACGGTGGTGGCGGCTCTGGGGCTGGGAACTGCATCCGTGCTGACCGGGAAGCCGCAACGCGCGGCGCCCGAGGCGGCGGCTCTTCCCGAGGCGGCAGCACTCGAAGTGCCCGCAGGATCACAGTTCAACCAGGGGAGAGAGGACAAGCCAGTGGCGTTGACCTCGCAGCCTGATGCGGTGCCACGAGTCGAAGGCGCCCCGGAGGTGAGCAACTCGGTGCCCGACGATCTGAGCGAGATCAAGGATGAGGACATGCAGCCCGCCGCGGTCCCGCAGACCGGCACCGCGCAGGCCAACCTGAGCGCGCCGCAGGTGGCAACAGGTGGCAGTGCCGTGGAATTTGGCGAGGACGCGGCCGTGCAACCCAGCCCGCAAGCCGCGGCGCCTGATGCACCGGAGGGCGGCGACGACTCGATGTCGATTTCGGTCGATCCGGCCCAGCCGATGCAGCCCACGGTGGATGTGGACCCCGCCGCCTTCCCCGAAATGGAACCTGACGCGCCCGGCGCTGATGCCGCGCCCGATATCCGGGCTCAAGTGCCCACGCCCGACGCGGAAGCCGCGACCGAAGCTCCGGCCGATGCGATTGCTGCGGTGCCATCGAAGACCATCGGCGATCTTGCCGAGGATGTGGCCACCAACCGCCTGCCATCCGTTACAGACACTACTGGGGCTGCCGAAACGCCTGCCGAGGAGCGCGATGCGTCCGAAAAGGCGCTACCGGCCATAGAAGCCAACGCCGTGCCGTTTCAAAACCCCGAGGGCAAGCCGCTGATGGCCATCGTGCTGATCGACGACGGCACCAGCCCCATCGGGTTGCCCGCCTTGTCGAGCTTTCCCTATCCGTTGAGTTTTGCCGTCGATCCCACCTGGGACGGCGCGGCAGAAGCGATGCGGCGGTACCGCGATGCGGGTTTCGAAGTGCTGGTGATGGTGGATTTGCCAGAGGGCGCCCAGGCGAGCGACACTGAAATTGCCATGCAAATGGTGCTGAACGCCGTGCCCGAGGCGGTCGCGGTGCTGGAAGGTACGGGCACCGGCCTGCAATCCGGGCGCGCCGCCGCCGAGCAGCTCGCGCCGATCCTGTTGGAGAGCGGTCACGGGCTGGTTCTGTTTCCCAATGGGCTGGATACCGCGCGCAAGCTGATCTCGCGCGAAGGTGTGCCAACGGGCAGCGTGTTCCGCGATTTCGACGCCAAGGGGCAGAACGCTACCGTGATCCGGCGCTTTCTGGATCAGGCGGCGTTCAAGGCCGGGCGTGGACAGGGGGAAGTGATCATGCTGGGCCGGCTGCGCGCCGACACGATCAGCGCGCTGTTGCTCTGGGGGCTGCAGGATCGCGCCAGCAGCGTCGCGATTGCGCCGATTTCTGCGGTGCTGACAGAGCAGCGCTGAAGCTCAGCCATCACGCCATGCGCCCTGTGCGATCCCGTCCAGCGCCCAGTCGCCGATCCGCCAGCGAACGAGGCGCAGTGTCGGGTGGCCGACATGCGCGGTCATGCGCCGCACTTGGCGGTTTCGGCCTTCGGTGATGGTGATCTCCAGCCAGCTGTCGGGCACGGATTTTCGGTAACGCACGGGCGGATCGCGCGGCCATAGATCGGGCGGCGCGATGCGGCGCACCCCGGCAGGGCGGGTCGGCCCGTCCTTTAGCGTGACGCCAGATGCGAGCGCGTCCAGCGCGGCCTCATCGGGCAGGCCTTCGACCTGGACCAGATATGTCTTGGGCTGTTTGAAACGTGGATCGGCGATGCGCGCTTGCAGCTTGCCGTCATCGGTCAGGATCAGCAGGCCTTCGCTGTCGCGATCCAGACGCCCGGCAGGATAGACGCCGGGCAAATCGATATAGTCCGATAGGGTCGCGCGCGGGCTGTCCTGAGTGCCCTTGTCGGTGAATTGCGACAGCACGCCATGGGGTTTGTTGAATAGGATGAGGCGGGTCATCTGCGCAGTCTGTCCTGAAATCAGAAAATTTTTGACACAGATTTTTCGCGAAAAATCTGGCGCGTCAGGTATTGCCGTCGCCGGTGAACCGGGCGGCATCCGCTGCGGCCCTGCGGATCGCGTTCGATTTGTGCACCGTTTCCATGTATTCGGATTCGGGGTCGCTGTCGTAGACGATGCCGCCGCCGGCCTGAATGTAGAGTTTTTGGTTCTTCACCACAGCCGTGCGCAGGGCAATGCAGACATCCATGTCGCCGCCCGCGCTGAAATAGCCGACACCGCCACCATAGACGCCACGCTTTTCCGGCTCCAACTCGTCGATGATCTCCATCGCGCGGACCTTGGGCGCACCGCTGACCGTGCCAGCAGGCAGCCCGGCCAGCAGCGCTGACAGCGCGTCTTGATCCTCGGCCAACTCGCCCACCACGTTGCTGACGATATGCATGACGTGGCTGTAACGCTCGATGATGAATTTTTCCGTCGGGCGCACCGTGCCAATTTTCGACACCTTGCCGGTGTCATTACGTCCCAGATCGAGCAGCATCAGGTGCTCGGCCAGTTCCTTGGGGTCGGCCATCAGATCGGCTTCGTTGGCGCGATCCTCTTCCGGGGTCGCCCCGCGCGGACGCGTGCCCGCGATCGGGCGGATTGTAACTTCGTTGCCAAAGACCCGTACGAGGATTTCGGGGCTGGCGCCCACCACCTGGAAGCCGCCGAAATTGAAATAGAACATGAAGGGCGACGGATTCGTGCGCCGCAAACTGCGATAAAGCGCAAAGGGGGGCTGCGTGAACGGCTGAGTCCAGCGCTGCGAGGGCACCACCTGGAAAATGTCGCCTGCGCGGATGTATTCCTTGGCCTTCTCCACCGCGTCCTTGTAGGCGGCTCGGGTGAAGTTCGACACGGGCGGCGCATCCTCGTGCGCCTCGCCCATTTCGCGGCTGGCGCGGGGCAGGGTGCGTTCCAGATCGCGTACGGCATCCATGACCCGTTCAGCGGCCTGCGCATAGGCGGCGCGCGCGGATTGTCCGTTGCCTGTCCAGGCCGGGGCCACGACGATCACCTCGCCCTTGACCCCGTCCAGCACCGCAATGACCGACGGGCGCAGCATCACCGCGTCCGGCAGGCCCAGCGGGTCGGGATTGACGTTCGGCAGGTGTTCGACCAGCCGGATCATGTCATAGCCAAGATAGCCAAAAAGGCCGGCACTGGCGGCTGGCAGGCCTTCGGGCAGGTCGATGCGGCTCTCTGCGATCAGGGCGCGGAGATTGGCCAGTGGATCACCGTCCTGGACCTCGAAGGCTTCGCCGTCGAAACGGGCGTGCCGATTGATCTGGCTGGTGGTGCCGTGGCACTTCCAGACCAGATCGGGTTTCATCCCGATGATCGAGTAGCGTCCGCGCACTTCGCCACCGGTGACGGATTCGAGCATGAAGGCGTCTGGCGCAGCGCCTGTCAGCTTGAGCATCAGGGACACCGGCGTATCGAGATCGGCGGCAAGGCGGGCATAGACCACCTGCGCCTCTCCGGCGTCAAAGCGCGGGGCAAACGCGTCGAATGCGGGGGTCAGTTCCATCCCGTGTGTGCCTTACTGAAAGTTCGCGTGCACGGCGTTCAGCGCCTGCTGATCCAGCGTGATCCCCGCGCGATTGCGAATATCGTTGGCGACCACCTGATAGAGGTCCTGGGCGATGTCGTTGGCAGCCTGATCGGTCAGGCCCCTGCGCAGCTGTGCCAGCTCGGGATCGTCGTCGGGCGGTGCGACCCGGTCGAGACGCAGCACGAACAGGCGCTCGTTGCCGTCGATCAGCGTGACATCGCCTTCGTTCATTCCGAAAACGGTTTCGATGAATTCGGGTGGTGTGCCCGGCTGGAAGCCACGGCGCGTAAGGCCGGTCACGGCCTCGCCGTCTAGGTCTGCATCTGGGAAACTGTCCCCATTTTCCAGCGCCGTCACCTGGTCTGCAACCTGGGCGCGCAGCGCGTCGGTAACCGATTGCGACACCCACGCCTCGCGCACTGCTTCGCGCACCTCTTCGAGTGGCATGATCTCGGGTTCGGTGATCTCGTCGAGCCGCATGGCAAAGATCGAGCCGTCTTCCAGAGTGGCAACCGAAGGATAGTCCGTCGCGGTGATCGCGGCGGCGGCCCGGCGAAATTCGGGATAGGCGCCGATGCCCTCTACCACACCGTCATGCCATTCGATCTGGCCCAGTTCGAGATTGGTCTCGCTCGCGACATCCTCCAGCGTGGCACCGCCTGCGAGCAGGTCGTCAACCGAGTCGATCTGGGCGTCGATCACGCGGCGGGAACGGTCAGCAGCGAGCATGTCGCGCAATTCCGGCTCGGCCTCTTCAAAAGTGGTCTTGCTTGCCTGCAGGACAGCGTTCACGCGGAAAAGGGCAGGGCCGATGGGGCTGTCCAGCGGCCCGACGATGTCACCGGCTTCGGCGGCGAAAACGTCATCGCCCGCGCCTTCCAGATCGCCCTTTGACACATCGCCCATATCGACGTCACTCAATTCCAGACCGCGCTCCAGCACGAAATCCTCGAAGCTGCGGGTTCCGGCGTCGATTTCGGCCTTGGCGGCAGCGGCGGCGGCGCGGTCGGGGAAGGCGAGCCGTTCGACCAAGCGGTGTTCGGGGCGGTCGAATTCAGCCAGCCGCGCCTGATATGCCTCGCGCAGGGCGGCCTCGTCCACTTCGACCTCGTCGATGATCATCTCGGGCGTGAGCCAAGCATAGGTGATCTTGCGGGTTTCGGGCGTCGTGAAGTCAGGCAGATGCGCCTGGTGATAGCTGCGCAGGTCCTCTTCGGTCGGCTCGGGCAGGCCGGTGGCCAGATCGCCGCGTGACAGCGTCGCCAGCGTGACATCGCGCACTTCGCCTACATAGGTAAGCAGCGTGTCGGTATAAGCGAGCGGGACGCTGACGCCCGAAATGATCGCCCCCTGCAGCAATGTGCGGGCGGCTTCGGTGCGCACATCCTCTTCAAAGACGGCTTCGCTCAGTCCGGCCTGATCGAGCGCAAAGGAATAGGCTTCTCGGTCAAATTCACCGTTAACGCCCCGAAAACCCGGAATATCCAGGATCTGATCTCGCAGATTCTCGTCACCGATGGACAGGCCCAGCTGTGCGGTTTCGTAGTCGAACGCGGCCTCGGCAACCAGACGTGACAGCACCTGTGTGTCAAGCCCCACGGCCTGCGCCTGCGCGAATGATACCGGCTCGCCGCGATCTGCTTCGAGGGCGCGGATTTCGGCCTGCAGCGCGCGGGCATATTTGTTGAGGTCGATTTCGGTGTCGCCGACCGAGCCGACACTGTGAATGTTGCCCGAAAGGTTGGTGACACCAAAGCCGCCGAGGCCGAGGATCAGCAGGGCCATCAGGACCCACATCGCGGATTTGGAAACGTTATTGCCTTTCATCGGGCCCTCTTTGGTGTGCTTGGGTGCCTTGACTGTGCCTGCCGCAGTGGGCAGGTCCGGAACTGTCTACGCGTTGGTCCGGTCCGGGGCAAGGGGCCAGCCCAGGCCGGACAGCCGCCCGGCCAGAGCGCCGATCCCGGCGCGGTCGACATTGGCAAACGCGATGCGGACCGTGCGGGCGCCCAGAGGGTCGCCCGCGGGTGTGAACATGGTGCCGGGCAACAGCAGAACGCCTGCCTCGCGCACCAGTTTCGGCGCCAGCGCGGCAGAGCTTTCTGCGAAGGGGTGCCGCAGGTAGGCGAAATAGGCACCGCATCCCATCAACTGCCAGCCTTCGGCCTCCAGTGCGGGCATGTTGTCCTCGATCGCGGCGCGCCGGTCGAGGATTTCGGCCCGCTCGCCCGCCAGCCATTGCGTGAGATTCTGCATGCCCCAGAGGGCGGCGATCTGGCCCAGCTGGTTCGGGCAGATGGTCACGGTGTCGAGAAATTTCTCTGCTTCCGCAAGGCGTTGCGGCGAAGCGACCATTGCGCCAACCCGGTGGCCGGTCAGGCGGTAGGCTTTGGAGAACGAATAAAGCTGGATCAGCGTGTCGGCCCAATCGGGATCGGTCAGCAGATCGTGCGGTGCGCCACTGCGCGCGTCGAAATCGCGGTAGGTCTCGTCCACGATCAGCGTGATGCCGCGCGCACGTGCCAGATCATAGAAGGCGCGCACGAGGTCTGCGGGGTATTCCACGCCGCCGGGATTGTTGGGCGTGACCAGAACAATCGCGCGGGTGCGCGGCGTGATGAGCGCGGCGGCCTCTTCGGGGTCGGGCAGCAATCCGGCGCGTGCGGGCAGCGGCAGGGTGCGCACGCCGTTCATGTCGAGCCACATTTTATGATTGAAATACCATGGTGTTGGCAGGATGACTTCATCCGCTTCGCCGCAAAGCGCGGCGATGGCGGCGCAGAACGCCTGATTGCAGCCGGAGGTGATCGCGACGTTTTCGGGTGTCAACGAGCCGCCGTAAGCGGCGCTCCACTGGGTGGCGACTTCGCTGCGCAGGGCGGGCAGGCCGAGCACCGGGCCGTAGAGATGTGCCTGTGGCTCTGACAGCGCCGCATCGGCGATGGCCTGGCGCAGCGGCTCTGGCGGGGGATCGACGGGGGCGGCCTGGCTGACATTGATCAGCGGCCACTCGTCGGAGAAAGCGACTCCGTCAAGCCAGCGGCGGGCTTCCATGACGGGTGGGAAAAAGGTGCTGGCGGTACGGGTCATGAGAATCTCCGGCGGGGCGGCTCATCCGATCGGATGGGCATCTTCCCGGTGGTTTATCGGCGTCGGTATCGTGTCGGTATTGCGTCGGTATTGCAACGGTGTCGGGGTCAGGCGCCGCGATAGGGCTCGACATATTGCAGGGCCATGTCCCAGGGGAAGAAAATCCAGGTATCCTGGCTGACCTCGGTCACGAAGGTCTGCACCTGGCTGCGCCCCTTGGGCTTGGCATAGACAGTGGCGACATGGGCTTTGGGCATATGCGCGCGCACCACTTCGAGGGTGCGGCCGGTATCGACCAGATCATCGACGATCAGCACGCCGGTGCCATCGCCGATCACATCCATGTCTGGGGATTTGATCACCCGAGGCTCGGACTGAGTCTGGTGGTTGTAGCTCTTGACACTGATCGTATCGACGGTGCGGATGTCCAGCTCTCGCGCGACGATCATCGCGGGAGCCATGCCGCCACGGGTGATTGCCACAACCGCGCGCCAGGCGCCGTCGTCAGGCCCGTGCCCATCCAGCCGCCAAGCCAGAGCGCGCGCGTCGCGGTGCAGCTGGTCCCAACTGACGTGAAAGCCTTTTTCATGGGGAAGGGGATCAATCATCGTCGGCTATCCTTGTTGTTTTTGTCTCAGGTCACGATCCGCAGGGCCAGCGCCCCGAGCACGAGGGCGGCACCCTTGTCGAACCGGGTTTTCATGGCGATATAGGCCCGGCGCATCGGCGCGGTGGTCAGCACGAATGCCGCGAACCCATACCACAGAAGTTCGATGGTAAAGTGGTTTGCAATCAATTGCACCTTGGCGGTTACGGGCAGTCCGGCAGGGACCACCGTCGAGAAGATCGCGGCAACGAAAAAGACCAGCTTGGGATTGGCCATGTTGGTGATCAGGCCGAGGCGAAATCCGCGCCCGAAGCCGGGCGGCACGGTCTCGACAGGCCGGTCGGCATGGCGCCAGAGCGATACGGCCAGCCACAGCAGATAGCCTGCGCCCAGGATTTTCAGCGCGACATAGGCCGCAGGCACGGCGAGAAAGACCACCTGCAAACCCAGCACTGCCAGTATTGACCAGCAAACAGCGGCAATAGACAGCCCCAGCCCGGTCAGCAGCGCGGCGCGGCGTCCGCCTGCGAATGCCGACCGGATCATGACGATGAAGGCGGGCCCCGGACTGGCCAGTGCGCCAAGAATGGCGAGGTTGAACAGCAGGACCGTTGCGACGTCCATGCGGGGACTCCTGGTCTCTGCGCCTATTTGGTTGCGTCGATATCGGGGGCGTCCACGGCCTTCATCCCGACGACGTGATAGCCCGCATCAACATGCAGGTTCTCGCCGGTCACGCCGCTGCCCAGATCGCTGAGCAGGTAGAGCGCGGATTTGCCCACGTCGTCGATGGTCACGTTGCGGCGCAGGGGCGAGTTCAACTCGTTCCATTTCAGGATATAGCGGAAATCGCCGATGCCGCTGGCGGCCAGCGTCTTGATCGGACCGGCGGAGATCGCGTTGACGCGGATGCCGTCCTTGCCCAGATCCTCGGCGAGGTATTTCACCGATGCCTCAAGCGCGGCCTTGGCCACGCCCATGACATTATAGTGCGGCATGACCTGCTCGGCACCGTAATAGGTGAGGGTCAGCATCGAGCCGCCCTCTGTCATCAGTTTCTCGGCACGTTGTGCGACGGCGGTGAAGCTGTAGCAGCTGACATCCATCGTCATCAGGAAATTGTCGCGGCTGGTGTCCACGTAGCGGCCACGCAATTCGTTCTTGTCGGAAAAGCCGATCGCGTGCACCAGAAAGTCGATCTTGCCCCAGACCTTTTCGATCTCGGCAAAAGCCGCGTCGATCGAGGCCGGGTCGGATACGTTGCAATCAAACAGTTGCGTGACGCCCAGTTGCGCCGCCAACGGCTCTACCCGCTTCTTGAATGCGTCGCCCATGTAAGAGAATGCCATTTCGGCACCCGCATCGGCGCAGGCGCGGGCGATGCCCCAGGCGATTGATTTGTCATTGGCCAGGCCCATGATCAATCCGCGCTTGCCCGCCATCAGTTGATTTGACATGTCCTGTCCCCGCCTCAAATTATTTCATTTTGTTCCTTTAGGCGATCACCGGGGGTGCATCAAGCCTCGCTCGCCTTTGTAATCAAGCCGGAGATGCGCGGAGGCATGCCTGTCGCGAATGTGTTATGATTTGCGCATTTCATGTTGCCCGGCTTGTCGATATGCGTTCGAACAGTCTGGAAACTGGACCGTGGCCGGAGAGAGTGAAGATGGTAAAACGAACAGGTATATTCGCTGGGGACGATCCGTTTGCGATCGCGCAGCGCTGGTTGACCGAGGCCGAGGCGAGTGAGCCGAATGACCCCAACGCCATTGCGCTGGCGACCGTGGATTCGCGCGGGCTGCCCAATGTGCGCATGGTGCTGCTCAAGGAGATCAGACCGGGTGGCTTTGTCTTTTACACCAATTATGAAAGCGCCAAGGGCAAGGAGCTGGCGGCGTCCGGGCAGGCCGCTTTCGTGATGCATTGGAAGTCGCTGCGCCGTCAGGTGCGGGTCCGCGGACAGGTGGCGCGGTTTGACGGACCAGAGGCGGATTCTTATTATGCGTCGCGCTCGCTCAAGTCGCGTTTGGGGGCCTGGGCCTCGCAACAGTCGCGTCCCCTGAGCAGTCGAGCGGCGCTGATGGCGGAGGTGGCCAAAGTCTCGGCGCGGCACGGCACCAATCCGCCGCGCCCGCCGTTCTGGGGGGGATTCATGATCACGCCGGTCGAGATTGAATTTTGGGCCGATGGTGATTTTCGCCTGCATGACCGTTTTGTCTGGCGCCGCGAAGCTGCTGAAAAACCTTGGGAAATTGAGCGACTGCAACCGTGACACTCACGTGACGTGGGTTGCAAATGTCTGAAATATAATCCGTTTTCTGCTTGCAAGTGACATGGGTTTCTACGAGGGTTGTAGTGGGGTGAGGCGGGACCTGAATAGGAGTTAAGGACTGTTGAGCCGGTCGGAAGAAAGTGTAGCGACGCCAATGGAAGACACAGTTCGCAAAGTGCGCGGGCGCGTGAAGTGGTTCGACCCCGTCAAGGGGTTCGGATTCGTTGTGGCAGACGAAGGTGGTCCTGATATCCTGCTGCATGCAAACGTCTTGCGCAATTTCGGGCAAAGCTCGGTTGCGGACGAGGCGGGTGTTGTGCTGGACGTGCAGGATACGGAGCGCGGTGTGCAGGCGGTCGAGGTGTATGAGATTCACCCGCCGCGAATCGATGAGTCGAGCGGTCTGGCCGATCTTGATGAGATCGACCCGGAGCTGATCCGTGCCGCGGTGCTGGAACCTGCGCGCATCAAGTGGTTCGACAAGGGCAAGGGCTTTGGCTTTGCCAATACCTTTGGCTCCGGCGAGGACGTATTCGTGCATATCGAGGTGCTGCGCCGGTCTGGCCTGGCCGATCTTCAGCCCGGCGAAGCGCTGGCAATCCGTGTTATACAAGGTAAGCGTGGCCGTATGGCGACGGAGGTGTGTGGATGGGAAAGCGCGGTAAAATCGGGAAAGTAGCGACGGCGCTGATTCTCACGCTCTGGAGCGGCATGGCCGCGGCCGGGGAATGCCGCGACGACCAGGTGTTGCTGCGGGGCGATTGGGGGCAGGCGCGGTTCACGGTCGAACTGGCCGATGACGAGGCCGAGCGCGCCCAGGGGCTGATGCGCCGCGAAAGCATGCCGCAGAGCGCCGGGATGCTGTTTGTCTATCCCGATGAGCGGCGCGTGGGATTCTGGATGAAGAACACGCTCATTCCGCTCGACATGATCTTTATTGATGCGACTGGCACCGTGCGAAAGGTGCATCACCGTGCCAAGCCGCATGACCTGTCTCCGATCATGAGCGGCAAAGATACGCAGATGGTGCTGGAGATCAACGGCGGGCTGGCCGAGCGTCTGGGCATCGTGCCCGGCAGCGAAATGCAGCACCCTTCGGTGGCGTCTGACCGGGCCGCATGGCCTTGTTGAACGAGAGGTCATCAAAAGGGCTTTTCAATCTTGGAATTCGCAAGTAGACAGCGCGCATGGTTCGGGGCGTGGCGCAGTCTGGTAGCGCACCTGTTTTGGGTACAGGGGGTCGTAGGTTCGAATCCTGCCGCCCCGACCATTTTTCATCAAACTTGAAATCCGTGTAGTTCGCCCCTTTGGGGGCCGCGCGAACTGTTTGTGTACTGTTGCATTCTTGCGCCGCTTCGGATGGGCGGGAAAAAAAATAATTCGCGTTAACCTTTCTTAATTTTTCAAGCGGCCTGGCTGGGGATGACGCAGGCAATGTCTCAGCTGCTTCTTGCACAATGGCGGCTAAACGCGCCGAAAACTTGGGCTTTCAAATGCTGCGCTGCCGCAGCATTGCGGGCGCAGCATCTGTGGACGGTCGTGGGGATGAATCGGTACGCGTTGAACGCGGGGCGACAAACCGGGAAGGTCAACAGATTTTTGGTTATCATTTCGTAAAATTCCCGTTGACGATCTATGCCTAGATACGCCAGTTTGTGCAGGCCGGTGAGTGGACACACCATATATAGTGTCGCCCGCCTCGGCAGGGGCAATTCCCACCAATACAACCGGGTGCCAAGCACCTGGCGGTTCCTCCCGCATGACGATCCATGTGGCGAGGGGGGATTTTCCTTGTCGCCGGCAAAATGAGGGGTGCGGCACCGCAACGCCGGAAAGCGCGCCGAACAAGAATGCTGGATCATGGGGCAGCGATAAAATGAAAATCGAAAGAAAATTCACCAAGGCAGGCCAGGACGCTTACGCGGCGCTCCAATTCAAGACCACTTCTTCGGAAATCCGCAACCCGGACGGCACGACCGTCTTCAAGCTCGACAATGTCGAAGTGCCGGCCGGCTGGAGCCAGGTCGCAAGCGACGTGATCGCGCAGAAATATTTTCGCAAGGCCGGCGTTCCCGCCAAGCTGAAGCGCGTCAAGGAAAAGGGCGTGCCCGAATTCCTGTGGCGGTCGGTCCCCGATGGCGACAATGTTGCAAAAGGCGGCGAGACCAGCGCGCGGCAGGTGTTTGATCGTCTGGCCGGTGCCTGGGCCTACTGGGGCTGGAAGGGTGGCTACTTCACCACCGAGGCGGACGCGCAGGCCTATTTTGACGAAATGCGCTATATGCTGGCCGAGCAGATGGCTGCCCCCAACAGCCCGCAATGGTTCAACACCGGGCTGCACTGGGCCTATGGCATCGACGGACCGGGGCAGGGGCATTACTATGTCGACTACCAGACCGGCGAGCTGACCAAATCCACCAGCGCCTATGAGCATCCCCAGCCGCACGCATGTTTCATCCAGTCGGTTTCGGATGATCTGGTCGGCGACGGCGGCATCATGGACCTGTGGGTGCGCGAGGCGCGTCTGTTCAAATACGGTTCGGGCACCGGCACCAACTTCTCGTCCCTGCGCGCGGCCAATGAGCCGCTGTCGGGCGGTGGCAAATCGTCGGGCCTGATGGGCTTCCTCAAGATCGGTGACCGTGCGGCGGGCGCGATCAAGTCGGGCGGCACCACGCGCCGCGCGGCCAAGATGGTGATCTGCGATGCCGACCACCCCGATATCCAGGAATTCATCAACTGGAAGGTCAAGGAAGAGCAGAAGGTCGCCAGCATCGTCGCGGGCTCCAAGATGCACGAGATGAAGCTGAACGAAATCTTTGCCGCGATCCGCGCATGGGATGGCAGCAGCGAAGATTCGGTCGACCCGAAAAAGAACGCGCAGTTGAAAGAGGCCATTCGCGGCGCCAAGAAGAGCGCGATCCCCGAAACCTATGTGAAGCGCGTGCTTGATTACGCCAAGCAGGGCTATGACAGCATCGAGTTTCCGACCTATGACACCGATTGGGACAGCGAAGCCTATGCAAGCGTGTCGGGCCAGAACTCCAACAACTCGATCCGGGTCACCGACGCGTTCCTGAAGGCCGTCAAGGATGATGCCGACTGGGCGTTGCTCAACCGCACCGACGGGTCGGTTGCGAAAACCATCAAGGCGCGCGACCTGTGGGAAGATGTGGGGCACGCGGCGTGGTCCTGTGCCGATCCGGGCATTCAGTACCATGACACCGTGAACGCCTGGCACACCTGCCCCGAAGATGGCGAAATCCGCGGGTCCAACCCGTGCTCGGAATACATGTTCCTGGACGATACGGCCTGTAACCTGGCGTCGATGAACCTGCTGGCCTTCTACAAGGACGGCGAATTCGACGCAGAGGCCTATATGCACGCCTCGCGGCTCTGGACCGTGACGCTGGAAATCAGCGTGATGATGGCGCAGTTCCCGAGCAAGGAGATCGCGCAGCGCAGCTATGATTTCCGCACGCTGGGTCTGGGCTATGCCAATATCGGCGGCCTGCTGATGAACATGGGTCTGGGCTATGACAGTGACGAGGGCCGCGCGCTCTGCGGGGCGCTGACGGCGATCATGACCGGTGTCAGCTATGCCACCAGCGCCGAGATGGCCGGAGAGCTGGGGCCGTTTGCGGGCTATGAGCGCAACAAGCAGCACATGCTGCGCGTCATCCGCAACCACCGCAAGGCGGCCTATGGCGCCACCGAAGGCTACGAAGGGCTGGCGGTGAAGCCGGTGCCCCTGGACCAGGCCAACTGCCCTGACAGCCGTCTGGTCGATCTGGCGATGACCAGCTGGGACGAGGCGCTGAAGCTGGGCGAACAGCATGGCTATCGCAATGCGCAGGCCACCGTGATCGCGCCGACCGGCACGATCGGTCTGGTCATGGATTGCGACACCACCGGGATCGAGCCGGACTTTGCGCTGGTGAAGTTCAAGAAGCTGGCCGGCGGCGGTTACTTCAAGATCATCAACCAAAGTGTTCCGGCAGCACTGGAAAAGCTGGGCTACGGCTCTGCCCAGATCGAAGAGATCATCAGCTATGCGGTCGGCCACGGCACCATCGGCAACGCGCCGGGGATCAACCACACGTCGCTGATCGGGCATGGGTTCGGGGCCAATGAACTGGCCAAGGTGGACGCGGCGCTGGGGTCGGCTTTCGACATCCGCTTCGTGTTCAACCAGTGGACGCTGGGAGAAGAGTTCTGCACCAACGTGCTGGGCATTCCCGCCGCCAAGCTGAACGATCCTACCTTCGATCTGCTGGCGCATCTGGGCTATTCGCGCGCTGATATCGACGCGGCCAACGATCACGTCTGCGGGACGATGACACTGGAGGGGGCGCCGCACCTGAAGGAAGAGCATTACCACATCTTCGACTGCGCGAATCCCTGCGGCAAGAAGGGCAAGCGTTACCTCGGCGTGAACAGTCACATCACCATGATGGCGGCAGCCCAATCGTTCATCTCGGGTGCGATTTCCAAGACGATCAACATGGCGAACGACGCCACGATCGTCGATTGCCAGGAAGCCTATGAGCTGAGCTGGTCGCTGGGCGTGAAGGCCAATGCGCTCTACCGGGACGGCTCCAAGCTGAGCCAGCCGCTGGCCGCAAGCCTCGTCGAGGATGACGATGAAGCCGCCGAAGTGCTGGAAAGCGGCTCAGCGCAGGAAAAGGCCGCCGTTCTGGCCGAGAAGATCGTCGAGAAGATCATCGTCAAGGAGGTCGTCAAGACCACACGCGAAAAGCTGCCCGAGCGGCGCAAGGGTTATACCCAGAAGGCGATCATCGGGGGCCACAAGGTCTATCTGCGGACCGGTGAATATGCCGATGGTCAGCTGGGCGAGATCTTCATCGACATGCACAAGGAAGGCGCGGGTTTCCGCGCGATGATGAACAACTTCGCCATCGCGGTGTCCGTGGGCCTGCAATACGGCGTGCCGCTGGAAGAGTTCGTCGATGCCTTTACCTTCACCAAGTTCGAGCCGGCCGGAATGGTGCAGGGCAATGACAGCATCAAGAACGCCACCTCGATCCTTGACTACATCTTCCGTGAACTGGCGGTCAGCTATCTTGACCGGACCGATCTGGCGCATGTCAAACCCGAGGGTCACAGCTTTGACGATCTGGGGCGCGGCGAAGAGGAAGGCGTCAGCAACATCTCGGAGATGAGCGAGGCGGGCGCGTCGAGATCGCTGGAAGTGCTCAAGCAGATCAGCTCTTCGGGCTACCTGCGCAAGCGGCTGCCGCAGGAACTGGTGGTGCTGAACGGGGGCCAATCGGTCGGCGGCATCTCCTTTGACAGGTCAGCCGATCCGGTCTCGACGCTGGAAACGCTGGTGCCCGAGACGGCGAATGTCACCGCGGTGGCAACCAGCACGGTGAGCATGAGCAGCAGCATGTCGGTTGATGCGCGCACCAAGGCCAAGATGCAGGGCTACGAGGGCGAGGCTTGCAGCGATTGCGGCAACTACACGCTGGTGCGCAACGGCACCTGCATGAAGTGCAACACCTGCGGTTCAACAAGCGGGTGCAGCTGACGGCACGGTATGGCCGCGCTGAAGATATAAAGAGATCCGGGGCGAGTGCGCTTGCCCCTGACGCTAATCGGGCCGCAGGCAAAAAACATACCGAGCGGTGAACCAAATGAGCCCGGTCACGCGAAACTCGGGGCGCCCTTGCGGCGCCCCTTTTTCGTGGCTGCGCCCCAGGGGTGTCCCGAGGCGCTTTCCGTGGTGAAATCAATGATTATCGCGGTCTTGTTCGCGTGGGGTGGCTGGATCAGCCTCGCACGCGTTCCAGCCCCGGATCATATGGCCCCATCGGGATCACCTGTGCGCCGACCATCTGCCCGATGATGTCGATCTCGACCTGCGTGCCGGTCGCCGCCAGGGCCGGTTCGACAAAGGCATAGGCCAGGTTCAGGCCCGTCCTGTGGCCCCAATCCCCTGATGTGACCGTGCCCGCAACGCGGCCCTCCACCATCACCGACGCGCCGCCATGGGCGGGGGCCTCGCGGCTATCAACCGACAGGCAGACCAGCTTGCGGCGCGGCCCATCGGCGTGGCGCGCGGCAAGGGCTTCCTTGCCGATGAAATCCGGCTTGTCCATTTTGACAAAGCGATCCAGCCCGGTTTCGAACGGGTCGAATTCGGTCAGCAGGTCCGCCTTCCAGTGCAGATAGCCCTTTTCCATCCGCATCGAGTCGACCGCGCGCGCCCCGAAGAGCCGCAGCCCATGCGCCGCACCTGCCGCGCGCAGGGCGAGATAGGCGGCGTAAAGCTGGTTGTTGGGCACATGGATCTCGTAGGCCAGTTCGCCCGAGAAGCTGACGCCCATCACCGTGGCAGGGGCGATGCCGATGAAGCAGTCCCGCACGCTGAGCCAGGGGAAGGCCGTCGCCGACCAGTCGGCGCGGCTGACCGCCTGCATCACGGCGCGGGCCTTGGGGCCGACCAGCACGAGGATCGTGTAATCATTGGTCAGCGAGCGGAGCTGCACGTCCTCGTCCGCGCGCAGATGCGATTGCAGCCAGTCCATGTCGTGCCATTCGGCCGCCGCCGCAGAGCCGTACCAGTACCGGTCCTCCGCCAGCTTGGCGAGCGTCGCCTCGGCCTTGACCATGCCGTGATGGTTCAGCAGATAGCCCAGCCCGACGCGGCCCACTTTCTGCGGCACACGCCCGCAGAGCATCCGGTCAAGGAAAGCCGCAGCATCGGGACCGGTCACCTCGATCCGGTTGAACCCGTTCACCTCGCACAGGCCGACCGCGTTCTGCACGGCGGCAACCTCGGCTGCGATCACGTCGAAGGTTTCGGTAAAGCGGAAGCTGTGGGTTTCGTGAAACTCCGGGGTGGGTTTGAAGAAATCCGCGCGTTCCCAGCCGTTTACGACGGTAAATTCAGCCCCTTCGGCGGCCATGATCGGGGTCAGCGGCGTCGTTTTGGCGGGGCGCCCTGCGGGCCGGTGTTCATGCGGGAAATGAAAGCGGAATTCGTTCTGGTAATCCTCGACCGCCTTGAGCGCGGTCAGTTCCACATTGGCATGTCCGGTGAAGCGGCGCGGGTCAATCGGCCAGGTGTCATAGCACGCCTCGCCATGCACGACCTGCTGCGCCAGCAGCCAGCCATGCCCGCCGCCTTCGCCAAGACCGGCGCGCAAGCCGATGATGCAGAAGGCATTTCTCTTGCCCGGTATCGGGCCGACCAGCGGCGCGCCATCAATCGTGTAGGTGATCGGCCCGTTGACCACCGTGTGAACGCCCACCTCTGTCAGCGCGGGCATGCGGGCGAACGCGCCCTCAAGCACGTCGGTGACACGGTCCAGATCGTCCGGGCAGAGCGCGTTCACGAAATTCGGGTCGATCCCGTCCATGCCCCATGTCTTGCAGTCCTGTTCGTAGAAGCCCACCAGCAGGCCGTTCTTCTCTTGGCGGCAATAATAGTCGCTGATCGGGCAGCGGATCAGCGGCATGCGGTGGCCCGCGTCAATGATCGCCTGAATCGGTTCGGTCAGGAAATACTGGTGTTCCATCGACGTGACCGGGTGCTGCACCCCCATCATCGCGGCAACCTCGTTCACCCGGTAGCCGCAGGCGTTGATCACCACTTCGCAATGGATATCGCCGTGTTCGGTATGCACGGTCCAGCTGTCGTCGCGGTGCTGGGTCAGCCCGGTGACAGGCGTGTTGCGATAGATCTCGGCCCCGGCAAGCCGCGCGCGGCGTGCCAGCGACTGACATAGCTGCGCCGGGTCGATATCGCCGTCATGCGCGTCCCACAAGCCGCCCACGAGGTTGTCGGTAGAGATCAGCGGATGGCGTCTTGCGCATTCGGCGGCGTCGATCACTTCGAACTCCACGCCCATGCCGCGCGCCATCGACGCGAAATGGCGGTAGCCCTCCATCTGCGCCTCGGTTCCCGCCAGACGAATGCCGCCATCGCCGTGATGGTAGTTTATCGGGTATTCAGGATCGTTGGCCAATTCCTTGTAGAGGTTGATGGAGTGCGTTTTGAGCCCGACCATCGTCTGGTTCATGCCGAAATTCGTGACCTGCGCGGCAGAGTGCCATGTGGTGCCCGAGGTCAGCTCGTTGCGTTCGACAAGAACAACATCGGTCCAGCCTTCCTGCGTCAGGTGATAGAGCGTGGAACAGCCTGCGATACCACCGCCGATCACGACGGCCCGGGTTTGCGATTTCATGGGATACTCCAGAATGATGTCTGCGGTGCTGCTGCAATGGTCGCAAAGTGGGGAAGCGCGTCAATCATAGGAACATAAGTTCGAATAATTCGCATCTTGTTTCGCAATAGCTGCGTTGAGCGGTGATGGCGCTTGCGGCAACGGCACTGGGTCCCTTCCATAGGGGCAACCAACCGGGCCGGTCGACGGCCCCCAGACGGAGCACCGCAAATGACCGAGGAAACCACCACCGCGCCGCGCCGGTCGGGTCGTCGCGCCCGCATGGCCTTGCGCGCGGCCCCGCCGGTGATCAACCCCGCGCCGCCGGGGCAGTTGGGTGGGGCGTATAAGCCGCTGGCCGATCATGAGCTGTCGGCGATCTATGCCACCGCCCTGCGCCTGCTGGAGCATTTGGGCATGGGCGAGGTGCCGGACCGTCTGGCGCAACTGTTGCTGGCGGCAGGGGCGCGGCAGATGCCGGGGGCGCGCATCTCGATCCCGCCCGCGCTGGTCAATGCCGCGATTGCCAGCACGCCCAAGACATTCACGTTGCACGGGCGCGATCCGGCGCGCTCGATCACCGTTGGCGGGCGCGCGGTGCATTTCGGCACCGGCGGAGCAGCGGTGCAGACGCTCGATCTGGACACGCAGCTTTACCGGGCGTCCACCTTGCGCGACCTGCATGATTTCACCCGGCTTCAGGATACGCTGACGAATATCAGTTGGTTTACCCGCTGCTGCATCGCAACGGACGTGCCGGACGAATATGCGCTGGATGTGAACACGGCCTATGCGTTGATGAAGAATACGACCAAGCCTGTCGCCACCGCCTTTACCCTGGCCGAAAACGTGGCGCCCATCGTGCAGATGTTCGACATCGCGGCGGGGGGCGAGGGCGAGTTCGCCAAACGCCCCTTCGTCAAGGCACATATCAGCCCGGTGATCTCGCCGATGCGCTTCGGTGCGGATGCGGTTGACGTGGTCTTTGAATGCCTGGCACACAATATCCCGGTGTCGTGCATCACCGCCGCGCAGGCGGGGGCGACGGCACCGGCGACGCTGGCGGGGTTCCTGGCGCAATCGCTGGCCGAGACGCTGGCCAGTCTCGTCATGGTGCATTGCATCAAGCCGGGCCATCCGATGGTTTTTTCCAACTGGCCGCAGATCG